>ENA-ORXD01000968-ORXD01000968.1-sediment-metagenome-genome-assembly--contig:-NODE-968-length-28558-cov-9.511148_pt1 | contig 28558 bp, 25 predicted proteins | sample MGYA00237862_ERZ511471 | MGnify/ENA metagenome assembly ERZ511471 | reverse complement strand
GAGTTTCTCGAGGATCTCGGCCTGCGTGAATCGGGACTCCAGAAGCTGGTCCGGGCCGGGTATGATATGCTGGGTCTGATCACCTTCTACACGACGGCCGGCGATCAGCTCCGTGCCTGGACGATTCCGGAGGGGACCAGAGCGGTACAGGCTGCCGGGGCGATACACACCGACATGGAACGGGGTTTCATACGGGCGGAGATTCTCCGGTATGAAGACTTTGTGCGGGCAGGTGGAGTCTCAGCCGCAAAGGAACAGGGCCTTGTAAGGATAGAAGGGAAGGAACACCCCATCGCCGACGGGGATATCGTGTACTTCAGATTCAATGTGTGATGGCAGGCAGAAGACGCAGACGTCTCTGGCAGAGAAACAAAAAAAGGTGGCTAAAGCCCCGGAGGGGCTTTGGCCACCCGATATATAAACAGAGAGACACTTTGGCAGGCTCAGTCTCTCGGGTTCCCCTGTGAGGGGGGGGTCGGTGGGTGGAAAGGAGGGAACAATAAAACCACCCACCGACATAAAAACCTGTAAAAAAAGCAGCCCTCCGGATCAATGGGGGGGCCGGTGGGCGGAAAGGAGGGAACAACAAAACCACCCACCGGCAAAATATCCTAGCCTTCAGAAGTGTCCGGAAGGAAAAATTTCTCGCTCAAACCAGCATTCTTCGATCTCCTGCCCTTGAGATCCCGCTTAGCGGTGGTACCCGATATCGAAGTAACCGGCCGCCTCGCATCCTGATCTTTATTGGGCTCGAGAGAGTCCGAATCTCTTTTTTCAGAGCCCTGATCCAATTCAATTCCCTTTGTCGTGTTATTCATGAGACTCTCATCACTTGTCCGAGACCGTTGAAAGAACTTATCAATTTCCTAAGCAACAATGGTGCCAGAATGAGGCGTGGCGATAAAAAGGTGTTTTTTAAATTATTAAATAAATCAGACCAGTTACAAAATAGATCCCCGGGGATTATATCCCGTGTGACATTAACGGGGGATGATTTTGCAGAGACGCTGACGGACGACCCCGGAGATATGTGCCTTTCTCGCACAGAAAGGGGCATGGAGGGCAGCCGGGAGGGGCGGAAACACACAGAGCGTGCAGATATAGAACTGTTCGTTCGTATATCGCACTCCTATTGGGGGTCGGCATCCACGGATTTGCCGGTTTCCAGTTTTTTGAGTTCCCGTATGAGGGTATACCGTGAGATCCCGAGCTGTCGCGCCGCGGCCGCCTTGTTACCGCGGTTGAGCTCGAGCGACCTTCCGAGGATCTCTTTCTTGATCCTCTTCATCAATTCATCTATCGCAGTCCTGTAGTCCGTGGGGTACGGGGCGTTCAGGAGAGAGAGTTCTCCACCGTGGACCGCCAGCGTCTGAGGTGCCGCGACCTTGATCTCCGCGGGGAGATTGTCGGAGGTGATCAGATTGCTCACGCTCTGGAGGATCATGATCCGCTCGATGATGTTTTTCAGCTCCCTGACGTTCCCCGGCCAGTGGTACTGTTTGAGGATCTTCTCGGCGTCGGCCGTAAAGCCCTTCACGCTCTTGTTCAGTTTTGCGTTGAACTCCTCGATATAGTGATAGGCAAGCGGCATGATGTCTTCGATTCTCTCTCTCAACGGCGGTATCATCATGGGAACGACGCTTATCCGGTAGAAGAGGTCTTCGCGGAAGCCCCCTTCATTGACCATCTGGCTCAGGTCTTTGTTGGTGGAAAATATGAACCTGACATCAATGGGGATGTTCTCCACTCCGCCGAGCCGGCGGATGTGATTTTCTTCGAGCATCCTGAGAAATTTTGCCTGGATCGAAGGGTTCATCTCGCCGATCTCGTCCAGGAGGAGTGTCCCCCCGCTTGCGTATTCGAGGAGGCCGATTTTTCTTTTCCGCGCATCGGTAAAGGCGCCGGCCTCATAGCCGAAGAGTTCGCTCTCGAGGAGCGTTCCCGGTATCGCCGCGCAATTTACCTCCACAAAGGGTTTTGATTTTCTCATACTCTGACGGTGGACGGCACGGGCGATCAATTCTTTCCCGGTCCCGCTCTCTCCCTGTATCAGCACGCTGGTGTCGTGCCGGGCGACGTCCTTTATCATGTGGAATATATCCAGCATCTTGCTGGAACTGCCGATGATATTGTGGAACCCCAGCAGTTTGTTTTCCCTCTCCTTGAGCATCTCGACTTCCGTCTTGAGGGATTTCGCCTCGCGGGAGAGCTGAGAACGCAGGATGGCGTTGTCGTATGAAACGGCGGCGTTGATGATGAGGATGTCGAGGAGGCTTTTCTGATCTCTCGAATAGTCCCCCTGTCTCTTGCCGAGATACAGGATGCCCTTGAACCTGGTCTTGATACTCAGGGGGATGGCTATCTCGGAAGGGTACCCGTCGAATATGGGTCGTGTGCCCGCATCCCGGCCAGAAATACGGGTTATGATCATCTCCTCGTCCAGGGCCTTTTTGATGATGCTGTGCTCTATCTTGGGGAAATATATGTTCTGTTTATCCAGAAACACCTGGGTGCCGTTGCTGATCAGGAAGGTCCCCTTCTCCATATCCAGGAAGTACAGGAGCGCCCTGTCCGCCCCCCCTATCCTGAGGGCATTGCTTATCACCGTTCCGTGTATCTTATCCAGTTCGTAACTTGAGTTCAGCTGAGATACCGCTTCCTGGAGCACCAGCAGCCTTCTGATCTTCTCGCGATTTTCGTCGAAGAGCCGCAGGTTGTGGATGACGACGCTGATGTGGTTCGCGAAGGTCATGAGGGTGCTGATCACCTCCGGCGGGAAGGTGGTCTTTCTCTCGTACCACACGGCGATGATCCCGATGACGTCGTCCTGTATCTTGAGCGGGCCGCAGAATGCCGAATAGAAGCCGCCTTCCCCGCCGTAAAGACTGGTGAGCTTACGGTCGGTGGAGGTGATCATGGGATCCGTTTCGGAGTCTTCCAGGACGATGTAGTTGCCGGTTCGGGCAACCTTCGTCACGAGGCAGTCGTGCCGTGTAAGGTTCAGCTTTCGCGAAAATGCGCGCTTTGCCTCCTCGGGGGTGTAGTTCTTGACGACCTTGGTGACCAGATTTTCTTTTGCTTCGTCCAGGAGGCAGATGACACCGCGGTGGAACCCCATGGTATCGACCGCCTCGTCCAGGATCCTCTGAAGGGTATCATCGAAGCTGAAGGGGGTTGCTACCAGGGCGCTGATGCGGAAGAAGCATCCCAGTATGCGTTCGGTGGAGTAAAAAAAATCAGGGCTCATAGGATCGTCCCGGCGCGTGGTTACGCCTTGTCATACCTCAAAAACTGCATCGAGAAGGTTCCCCTCCCCTGGGTGAGCGACCGCAGATCGGTCGAATATCCGAACATCTGTTTCAGGGGAACGCGGGCCTTGATCTCGATGACGGGATCCTTGTGGTTTATCCGTTCCACCTCCCCCTTCCTCGCGTTGATATTGCCGATAATCTCACCCATGAATTCCCCCGGGGTGATGATATCGACTTCGACGATGGGCTCCAGGAGGGTGGGCTGTGCCCGGGCGCACCCATTCGAGAAGGCCGTCGAAGCGGCTATCCGGTACCCCAGTTCCGTCGATTCTCCCTCCCTGAAGGAGCCGCCGATCATTCGTACGGTCACGTCGACGATCGGGTAACCGGCCACCGCCCCGCTGAGGGCCGCGTCCCTGATACCTTCTTCCATGGTGGCATGAAATTCGGGGGGGATCACATCGCTGCCGATCTCATCGATGATGACCAGGCCCGCACCCCGCTTGCCGGGTTCCACGTGCAGGACGGCGTGACCGAAGTGCTTCTTGTCCCCGAGCTTCCGGTCGAACACCTCTTCCGTTTCTACCGCTTTCTCTATCGTTTCCCGGTAGACGACCTTGGGTTTTCCGACGTTCACATTCGTGTGAAACTCCCGTATGAGCCTGTCGATGATGATTTCGAGGTGGAGCTCACCCATCCCCGAGATGATCGTCTGGGCCGTCTCTTCGTCATATTTGATGGTGAGCGTGGGGTCTTCGCTCGCCAGCTTTTCGAGGGCGAAGAGCAATCGCTCCTGATCGCCGGGTGTCTTCGCCTCAATGGCCTGGCTGATCACCGGTTCGTAGAACTCTATCTTCTCGAGGATAAGAGGGTGGGCTTCGTCGCAGATGGTGTCGCCCGTTGAGGTATCCTTCAGTCCGACCACCGCAATGATATCTCCGGCCCCGGCCTCGTTGACCCGCTCCCGCTTGTTGGAGTGCATCTTCAGGAGCCGGGAGACCTTCTCCTTCTTTCCCTTGCTCGCGTTATAGATATCCTCTCCGGTCTTGATCTTTCCGGAGTATATCCGCATGTAGGTGATCTTTCTCCCCTCGTCCAGCATGACCTTGAATGCCAGGGCCGCAAGCGGTTCCTTGACACTGCTGCGGCGTCTTTCAACCTCTTTCGATACGGGATTGAACCCTTCGACGGGGGGTATCTCTTCGGGGGAGGGGAGAAAACAGGTGATGGAGTCGAGGGCCGGCTGGATCCCCTTGTTGCGCAGGGCGGTGCCGCACAGAACCGGTACCACCTTGAGGGAGAGGGTCGCCTTCCTCACCGATTCGATGATCTCTCCCTCGGCAATCTCGATCCCCTCCAGGTATTGTTCGGCGATCGTGTCGTCAATCTCCGCCAGGGTCTCGACCAGTTTCTCGCGGCATTCCGCCGCCTTGGCCAGTATATCGGAAGGGATGTCGGAAGTTTCGTACGACAGGCCGAGGGAGTCTTCGTCCCAGGTGATCAATTTCCGTCCGATGAGGTCGATGACCCCCTGGAACGTTTCGTCCCGTGTATACGGTATCTGGATCGGAAGCGGCGTGGAGGTGAAGCGCTCTTTCATCATCTGTATCGTACCCAGGTAGTCCGCACCGACCCGGTCCATCTTGTTGATGAATGCAATCTTGGGGACATGGTATTTGTCGGCCTGGTGCCATACCGTTTCAGACTGCGGCTCCACTCCTCCGACGGCGCAGAATACAACCAGCACCCCATCGAGCACCCTGAGGGAACGCTCAACCTCTATGGTGAAATCCACATGGCCGGGGGTGTCGATAATATGTATCTCGTGGTCCTTCCAGAGACAGGTGGTGACGGCGGAAGTGATGGTTATCCCCCGTTCCTGTTCCTGCGCCATCCAGTCCATGACCGCCTCGCCGTCATGCACCTCGCCGAGCTTGTGTGTCCTCCCGGTGTAGTAGAGGATCCTCTCCGTTACGGTGGTCTTCCCCGCGTCGATGTGGGCGATAATCCCGATATTTCTTATTTTCGATAGTCTCGAGGCTGCCATACTTAAGATCGATTTCCAACTATTAAATCCTTGTTCGTCGTAAAGGGTCTGCTCGTGTCTATGTGGCCCCTTATCGTCTCCCGGGTGGTGCCGTCTATCAGTATCTTTACCTGCGTGATGGATGGTTCGTTGAGGGTGACGGTGTTGGTCAGCGAATAGATGGTCATCATTTCGCTGGCGCTCCCTCCGGGGTGCAGGTCGATCAGATTTCCGCCGAAATCGATGGAGGCTATCCCGTCCCTGACGGAAACCCCTCTGAGGGTTGTCTCGTTCGGGAAGGTTTCCACCAGATCGGTTGTGTGGGGCCCGTCAATCAGGGCTTCCACCAGTGCCCTGACCGTGTCGTCTGGTGAGTTTCCCTTTGTGATATACCTCTCTTCAGGGATAAGAAACCGCTCGTTGAGGTCGGAGAAATAGAGCTCCACCTTCTGCTTTTCCCCTTTTGCCACCGGCCCCCCGGTGCCGCCGGTTGGCGGGTATATGTAATCGAAGAGCGAGAGAAAGAAGAAGAGAAGAAATCCCACGCCAGCCAGGATGATGAGCGAAAGATACAATGCCCGGGCATTCTTCTTCCTCTGCTTCGCCTTTATCTGTTTGGATTTTGCCTTTTTCTTGGATCCCATGCTATTTGTATTCCCCCATTGAAGAGCGCGCCAAATCTAAAGTAAAATTCGTGCCCTGTCAAGGCAAGAAAAACGGAGATCACCGCTACTGCCGGGATATCAATATATTCATGATTGTAGCGTGATGAAGGCTATAGATCCCTCTGCGGCGGTTCCCGGCATCTATCCGGGATCATCCTGTGCCGTGCGGTTACGGGGCCATGGACTCCAGCTTTTCCCGTGCCTTCAATCCGAATGCCGATTCCGGGTTGGTTTCAGCGACGAGGCGCAGTTCCTGAATCGCTCTCGCCCTGTTGCCGGCTTCGAGGTAGGCGATCCCCAACCAGTAGTGCGATTCGGTCATGTTGGGTGCCTCGTCGATCGATTTCTTCAGGTAATATATTGCCTTGTCGATATTGTGCACGGCAAGATATGCGATCCCTCTGTTTTGCTGTATAACCGGACGTATGTCCGTGTGTGGTTCTCTTCTGAGTGCTGCCTCGTATTTTGTGAGGGCCGTCTCGTAATCCCCCTTCTTGTAATACGCCCAGCCGACGTTGTTCAGTGCTATGGCAGGGGTTTCATAGAGCATATTGGAGAGGGCCCGATTGAATTCCTCTATGGCCCTGTCATAACTGCCTTCGTCCAGATACATGCTTCCCAGGTAATTGTGTACCTCGGAATAATCCGGTTTGATGGACAGGGCCGTTTTGAATTCGCTCTTTGCCTCTTCCATGAGGCCGTTTTCGGCGTATGCAAGGCCGGTATAGTAGTGTATCTCAGGATCGTCCGGCGAAAGGCGCTGAGCCACGAGAAATTCCCTGAGGGCCGGAGCGAATTGCCCGGAGTTGAGATACGCGGTCCCCATCGTGACATGGGTTGCCGCCCTCTGTTTGTCCTGGCGGCTGGTCGCACAACCGGTGAAAACCGTCACGCCGGTCAGTATGATCAGGAGGATCAGACAGGCAGGTATCTTGTTTTTCATAAAGATGTTACCTGTTGTTGTTTGCATTGACCCACCAGTCGCCCTTGTCCTTGAACCACCACTCCGACGAATCCGTATCGGTTATTACTCCCGCGAGCTCCTTTGCGGTATCCGTGCAGAGCCTTTTAACGGCGAAGGCGATCCATTCTTTGCTGTATTTGTTCCCCAGATCGCTGTATTCCTTCAACTGGATGATCAGCGCGAGCTGATCGGCGTCGCGGGCGATCAGAGATTCCCTGGTCTTTTTTTCGTTGAATTCGTTGATAGCGCTTCGTATCTCCTCTCCGAAGGGGAGGGTTTTTGCGAGCTCGTCGATTGCCTTTTTTTCATCGACCTCGACGTACTTTTTGTTGACGTAGTTCATGTCGCCGGTCCGTGCCTCCGGGAGATCGTGAACCAGGCACATCTTCAAGACCCGTGACTCGTCCACCCCGGGTTCCAGCTTGCACAGGGTATAGCCGATAAAGATCGTCCGCAGGACGTGCTCCGCCACGGATTCGTGTCCGGACCCCAGAAACTGGAACCCCGATCTCGGTGTCTTTTGCAACATCCCCGCCTCGAACAGGAAATTTGCTATGCTCCTCATGTCAACCTTTCTTCAATGTCTTGATGCGGTTTTCCATCATGTCGCGGATCTTTTGTACCTCCAGCTGGAGAGAGGCGATTCCCTCGGGCTTCATGGATGCCACCCGGCCCAGCCGTTCAAGCCAGTACTGGATCACTGATATCTCGTGTTCTCTCAGCCTCTTTTCGACCTTTTCCTGGAAATCTCTCAGAAACTCGCGGTCGGTCATATCGATCCTCCCCCCGTTCCAAAAGGATACATGGTATTGCCCCACCATATATCATTTGGATTCCAGTTGCAACAGTGATACCGTCTATCTTCTTCGATGCTTACGGTTCAGGTGTCCCTGTTTGACTTTTGGGGGCCATGCGTATATAAGAACAACCTCGCCTGAGGAGGGTTTCCGTGAACAGACGGGGATTGTGGAATTATATCCTTTGTACCTTGGTATGTCTCGCCCTGGCCGATTCAGCGGTTGCGCTTCCCGGGGATGAGAGGGCCTATATCGAATTCGAGAGGGTCGGCGTTTCGAGGCACGATGCCGATCTGTATACTGTCAGGAAGGGTGAATGCCTCTTTACCATTGTCAGGAGGCACTACACCGTGTCGAAGGAAGAGGCCCTCCGTCTGCTGGAACTCGTAGGAAATCTCAACCCTCAGCTGAAGGATATCAATCGTATATATCCCGGTCAACGGGTCCTCCTCCCCCGGAAGAGACCTCTCCCCGCCGAACAGGCGACTTCCGGCGGGCTCTCCGGTGAGAGGGAGGGGAGCGGCGTGCTGCGGTATGTGGTGAAGAAGGGAGAGAGTGTCTCTTTTATTATTCATAGGTTCGGCCACTCCGGCGGGGGAATATACCGGATACTGCAGCAGGTACGGCGCCTCAACCCGGAGGTCAAAGACTTCAACAGGGTATATCCCGGACAGGTTCTGCTCTTCCCTCCCGAGGTCCGCAGGGAGGCGGGACTGCCGGCCGGAAAGGGTGATATCGTCGTTCCCGAGGGGAAGATCCTTCCCATGATCAGTCATATCGCCGGCAGGATGGGGGGCGTGGTCATCACGGACGGGAAGTACGGCATCCCCGTTCCCCCCTCCGGCGAGGTGACGATCGACTGTACAAAGATCCCCGTCATAGAGATGCCTGGCGGCAACACGATTCTCCTCGATCTGTCCGATCGGATACCGGCATCCCTGGAGCGGGTAATAGAAACTGCGTGGCATACCTACCGGGTCGTTGATGTCGAAAAGGGAGGGGCGGTGCCCTCTCTCCTGGAGCGGATCTTCAGGGCCGCCGGTGGGTATACCCTTGAAAAGATCGGTCGGCAGACGAAGATCGGCGGTACCCCGGAGGTGCAAATCTCCGTTGGGTGGCTTGTTTCACGGAATGCTGAGACCGGGGGATCGGGCAGGTATGCGTTTAATTTTATGACGGAGCGATCCGACATCCTTCCTCTGCCCGTCAAGAGGTATGCCCTGAGGAACGGACTCGATATCATTGAGATCATGGATGGCTTGGGGGTAACGGATGACGAGGCGGCATATCAAGCCCCTCCCCTCCAGGTCCTCAATCCCGGCAGTGGCCTGGTTCTTGCGTGTTCGTTCCTCGGGATGCTCGGTTACGTTCCGGCCGCGGGAGGCGACGTGACGGTGCTGAGCGGAGAGGGGGTTTCCCTCTCCATGAGGGCGGAACTCCTGCTGGAAAGAGAGGGCAGGCGCGTCGTCATCACGTCGCGGAAGGTCCCCGATCAGGTCCTGCATATCCTCCGGGAGAGGGGGGACAGGATCGTCGCCGTATCGGAGGAGCGGAGCAGAAGGGAGATTATCGAGGATATCGCGCGGGACATGGAGATTCCCCATGTATATGATGACTTCCGGTTCTCCCTTTCCCGGCATGCCGGGAAAGAGCGTGGCGGCATATCCCTTCCCGCCCTGCGAATCGGAGACGACAGGGGCCTGTATCTGGTGGATTACGATGTCGACGAGGACATCCGGAAACTTCTCCATGAGGAGTGGAAAGTAACGCTGGTACGATATTGAAGATAAAAGGAATCGCTTTAATGTCGGGCGGGCTTGACAGCATACTCGCCGTCAAGGTTATCCAGGAGCAGGGCATCGAAGTGGAGGGCGTTGCCTTTGAGACGCCTTTTTTCAGCGCCCACAGGGCCGTGAAGGTGGCCCGTGCGGCAGGGCTCCCCCTCACCGTGATGGACATCACGGAGGAGCACCTCGTTATGCTCAGGGCGCCGCGATACGGGTACGGCAAGAACATGAACCCCTGTATTGATTGCCATATACTGATGCTCAAGAAGGCCGGTGAGATGATGGAAGACCGCGGGGCTGACTTCATCCTGACGGGGGAAGTGCTCGGACAGCGCCCCATGTCCCAGGGTAAACAATCCCTCCATGTCGTGGCGAAACGATCAGGGTATCAACCGTATATCATCCGGCCGCTGAGCGCACAACTCCTGCCGGAAACCGCGCCGGAGACGGAGGGGAAGGTTGACCGGTCCCGGCTCCTGGACATCCAGGGGAGGGGGAGAAAACGCCAGATGGAGATGGCCGACCGGTACCGGATAACGGGGTATACCACCCCGGCCGGAGGGTGCCTCCTGACGGACCCCTTATTTTCAAAGAGGCTCAGGGACCTCTTCGCGCACGACAAGGATATGGTGATCAGAGATCTGGAACTCCTCAAGGTGGGGAGGCACCTGCGCCTGAACGGCGAGACGAAGGTAATCGTTGGTCGAAAGCAGAGGGAGAACGAGATCATCAGAGGCCTGTCGGAGGACCGCGACGTGGTCCTCAGGATGAGGGATCTCCCCGGCCCCACCGTGCTGGTGCCGTACGGGTGTGATGAGGAGGATCTGCACCGCGCTGCCGGGATATGCGCCCTTTACAGCCGTGCGAAGCCCGCCGTGAGAGCTGTCGTGGAATGCCGTACGGAAGGGACCGTCCGGCATGTTGAAATAGTGCCCGCAGAGGCGGAGGGGGCGCAAAGTCTGATGATCTGAGGAGTCCTCCCGTGTCCCCCGCGGTATCCTCGGGACCCGTGCCGTATGACCGGAAAAACTTATGGAAAACTGTTGATAGAAGGTGTAGGTACTCCTATGGGTAACGCCTTGCCGACACTACATTGGAGGGGTAGATGAAGATACAATTCAAACAAAAAAGAGATCTGTGCCTGTCGGTATTCTTGGTCCTCGTCCTGGTGACCGTATCGATGACGTGGGGCCATGCCGCTCGCGCAGCGGACAACGAGATTTACAAGAATCTGAAGCTGTTCAATGAAGTACTCAATATAGTGGAAAAAAACTATGTGGAGGAGATCGATCCCAAGATGGTTATCCAGGGGGCCATCAACGGGATGATGAAGTCGCTGGATCCGCATAGCGCTTTTATGACGGTCCAGCAGTACAATGACCTGCAGGCGGACACGAAGGGGACCTTCAGCGGGCTGGGTATCGTCATAACCATGCAGGATGATGTCATTACCGTCGTAGCCCCCATAGAGGACAAACCGGCGTTCGTTGCCGGTGTCAAGGCGGGTGACAAGATCATCAAGATAGATGGTGAGACAACGAAGGATTTTACCATCATGGATGCGGTGCACCGGCTCCGGGGCGAAAAGGGTACCAAGGTGGCCATAACCGTTAGCCGTACGGGGGAGAAAAATCCGATAGAGTTTGAGATCGTACGGGATGTCATCGAGGTGAAAAGTGTCAAACACAGGATATATCACGGGAACATTGGTTATATCAGAATCTCGAACTTTCAGGAGACGACCGCGGACGAACTTGGTACAGCTCTCATGGAGATCGGTTCCGCCCCCCCCTCTCTCAAGGGGCTTGTCCTGGATTTGAGGAATAATCCGGGGGGGCTGTTGGGGCAGTCGGTGGAGGTGTCGGACGCCTTTCTCAAATCCGGGGTCATCGTGTCTTCCAAGGGGAGAACGAAGAACAGCGAGAGGATAGCAGAGGCGAAGGACGACGGGAATGAACCCGAGTGTCCCATCGTTGTCTTGATCAACGGAGGAACCGCCAGCGCCGCGGAGATCGTATCGGGAGCCCTGCGCGACAATAAGCGGGCGATACTGCTGGGGACCCGGACCTTCGGCAAGGGGTCGGTACAGACGATCGTTCCCCTGGAGGATGGTTCGGCTCTCAAACTGACCATCGCGAAGTACTACACGCCTGACGGGAAATCGATCCAGGCCACGGGGATCGCCCCCGATATCGTGGTTGAATATGTGGAGCCGGCTGACAATGCCGAGGGCAGGCCCAAGCAGATCAGGGAAAAAGATCTGGAGGGGCATATAGAGGGTGAAAAGGAGGAAACTGCGGACGAAAAGGCCGGTCAGGAGTGGACTGACCTGAGGAAGGACAATCAGCTGAAGAGCGCGATAGATATGCTGAAAAGCTGGGATGTCTTCAAAAAAATGTAAGGTCACGGACGGTCCGGTGATAAGCTGCGCCGTATCGGACGCCGGGACGACAGTATCAGGGTGAAGAAGAAAAGAACACATTCAAAAAAACCGGCACCGCTTCATGCAAGGGGGAGGTCTCTGGCCGGGTGGATATGCATCTGCACCCTTGCCGTTGCCGGGCTTGTGCTCTTTGCGGGGTACGTGCTGCACCAGCGGGGAGGAGAAGAGACCGCTGAAGCGCCTCGCGCACGTGAAAACGATCAGGCAGTGTGGGTGGAGACGATTCCGGAGCCGGAGCGCCATGAAAGAGCGGGGCCGCCGGGGGTCGGGCGCAAGGAGGCTGAGGCGGCAAACAGGGTGGCCTTCGTCATCGACGATATGGGATATGATGTATCGATCCTGAATGAGATCCTCGCACTGGATATCCCTGTAACGATTTCAATTCTTCCATTCCTCCCGCACTCAGCGACGGTTGCCGATGAGGCTCACAGGGCCGGGAGGGAGGTGCTGCTCCACCTGCCGATGGAACCGCACGACTATCCCGAGAGATGTCCGGGGGACGGGGCCCTTCTGCTGCGGATGGATGATGACGAGATCATCGATCAACTGGAGAAAGATATCCTGAGTGTTCCCCACATATCAGGAGTCAATAATCATATGGGGTCGGGGTTCATGGAAGATGAGGAAAAGGTGACGGTGACCCTCCGGGAACTCAAGAGGAGAGGTCTTTTCTTCCTTGACAGCCTGACGACGAGAAATTCAAAAGGATCGCAGGCGGCGGCGCGGATAGGCCTGCCGCATGCGGGAAGGGATATCTTCCTTGATAATGACTGTGATTTCGAGGAAGCCCTCGACATATTGAGCCGCATTGCTGACAGGAAAACCACATGGAGCACTATGATCATTATCGGACACCCTTATGAGAGTACCGTGCGGGCAATCGGCGAGGCGAAACACCTCTTCCGGGAACATCGTATCCGAATTGTGCCCCTGTCCGATCTGATCGAATGAAAGCGGGGCACTCGCGATCTTCCGCAATACAGAAATCGATGAGAAGGGGGTCGCCCCCCCTGCGATCAATAAGAATCAATACGGATGACCTCTTCTCCGGATAGGAAGCGGAACCCTGGCAGGAACGACATGAAGAGCACATACAGGTCGAAGAACATATTCCTTCTGCTGATCCCCTTCATTATAACGGCGGCATGTGCCGTGGTGCCGTATGAGGAACAGGCAAGGGAAGAGTCCCCCCCGTCTGAGGGGTACTATCACTACTCGCGAGGGGTGCTCTTGTCGATTGAAGGAAAGATCGACGAGGCCGTTGACGCGTATGAGAACGCCCTGCGGCTTGATCCCGCATCCCCCTATCTCATGACCGAGCTCGCCGCCCTCTACATCAAGAGGAACGAAACGGACAGGGCGGTCGCATTATTGGAAGAGTCTGTAGCCCATGACCCCGCGTATGTCGATTCCCGTCTCCTCCTCGGCGGTCTGTACGGTAACAGCAAGAGGTACGCCGATGCCATCAGCGAGTATCAAGAGGTTATCGACATAGACCCCGACAGGCGGGAGGCCTACCTCTTTCTCAACCTTTTCTACCGCGAGAACGGGGAGCATGACAAAGCGATAAGCGTCCTGGACAGGCTTCTGGAGATTGATCCTTCCAATCTGATGGGGAGCTATTACCTTGCCAAGACGTACGCTGCGATGGAGCGGTTCGACGAAGCCGAGATATGGCTCAAGAAAACCTTGGATATCAACCCGGCGTTCAGACCCGCGCTGATGGACCTGGGGATGCTGTACCGGTCCCAGGGCAGGCAGGACGAGGCTGTCGGGCTTTACGGGGATTTTCTCCGGTCCAATCCGGCCGATGTGCAGGTACGGTTCGAACTGGGGAATACCCTGATAAAGTCGAAGAAGTATGACATGGCCTCCGAACAGTTCGAGGAGATACTGAAGTGGGATCGTTCTCTCACCGAGGCGAGATTCTCCCTGGGGCTCGCCTATTTCCTGGGCGGCAGAGAGTACGACAGGGCCATCGCCCAGTTCCTCGAGGTGCTGCGGGTACGCCCTGATCATGCCAGGGCCGTGTACTTTCTCGCTTCCGCGTACGAAAAGAAGGGTCAGTACGCGGACGCGCTCAAGGAGCTCGGATCCATACCTGAAAAAGCGGACCTGTACGTGCCCGCCCGTGTCAGGATGGGATTTATTCTGAAGATGGATGGCCGTACCGGCGAGGCGATCGAGCTCATCAGGGGTGAGATAGAACGGGGGAGTAAAGACCTCGAATTCTATCGCTTCCTCGCCTCCCTCTATGAGGAAGAGAAGAAACTCGATGACGCGGAAGAGATTTTAAAGAGGGCCCTTTCCCTCTCGCCGCAGGACGTGGACCTCCATTACCGGTTGGGGATGGTATACGAAAAGGGGAACAGACACCGGGAGAGCATGGAGGAGATGGAGACGGTGCTCACGATTGACCCGAACAATGCCGACGCGCTCAATTTCATCGGGTACAGTTATGCGGAGAGGAATATTCGGCTCGATGAGGCGGAAGAACTGGTCAAAAGGGCCCTTCAACTGAAGCCCGATAACGGCTATATCATGGACAGCCTCGGCTGGGTCTACTTCCGGCAGAACCGGACGGCGGAGGCGATCCGTTACCTGGAGAAAGCGCTGGATCTCCTCCCCGAGGATCCGACCATTGCGGGCCATCTCGGCGATGCCTATCAAAAGAACGGTCAGAGGGAGAAGGCCCTCGAAGTCTACAAACGGGCTCTGCACCACAACCCTGATGACGACAGCCTGAAGGAAAAGATACGGAATATAACACCCGGTGAGTAGAAAAGAGATCATAGCCGCATGTATTGCGTTTCTTGCCGTATCCGGGTGCGTCTCCGGGAAGCTCCCGGAGGGAGTCGCGAGGCCTGCGGTACATCCTGCAGATATCCTTCAGAGGATAACCATACCGGACAGCGGAGATGTCATGCGGGCCACGGCGCGGATCACCTTCAGCTCCCCCGGCGGAGAATACTCCAGGAAAATGGCGCTTGTACTGCGCATGCCTTCCAGTCTCCGCATCGAGGCGATACCCTTCTTCGGTCCAACGGAATTTTTCCTCTCCGCGAACGAGGAGAACCTTAAGGTGTTCTTCCCGGGAGAAGGAAAGTTTTATGTGGGAGCGGCGACACGGAAGAATCTCGCCCTGTTTTTCAGGGTGCCGCTTGCCCCCGCCGATGTGGTGCCTCTCCTTGCCGGGGTTCCTCCGCGCGTAACGGCGGAGCGCCTGTCAGGACATGCAGAGGGGGAACTGTACCGCATCGATATCGAATCCGGGGAGGGGAGGCGGTCGCTGTGGGTGGATCCCGATGATTATACCGTGGCGAGGATCGAAGACAGTGAGGAGAACAGTCCCCTCTGGAGTGCCGCGTTCGAGGATCGTGTGGCGGTGAGAGGGACATCCTACCCGCGAAGGATCCGGATAGAGACGCACGGTCCCGAAGGGGTGAGGATGGATATCCGGTATCTCGATCTGGATGTTGCATCCACCGGGGATGCGGCAACCTTTGATCTCCCGATACCGCCAGGCATCACGCCGATACCGATGGAACGATGTCATCCGTGAGGGTTTGCGGAAGGCGCGCCCGCTCAGAGCGGCCCACATGGCAGCCGCCCGGAACAATGCTTACTTGATATCAACCAGTTTCTTTCTGGCCACGCTTGCGGGCGTCGTGTTCGGGTAATCCTTAATGACCCCCTGCAGGAGCAGCTTGGCGCTGGATGTGTCGCCCAGCTTCAGGAAGGAGAGCGCCTGTTTCAAGAGGGCGTTGGGAACCTTGTTCCCCTTGGGGAAGTTCTGGATAACCGCTTCGTATTCTATGATCGCCTCCTCGTATCTTCCCTGGAAGTACTCACATTCTCCGATCCAGAACTGGGCATTATCCGAGTATTCCGAGTCGGGAAAGGCCTTCAAGAATTTTCGAAACTCTTCCTTGGCGGCATCGTACCGTCCGTTCTTGAAGATACCGTAAGCCTTGGCGTACGCCTCTTCCCTGCCGGAGGGCTCTCCCTTTTCGGGGGAGCCCTCCGCCTTGGCATCTTCCTCTTCTTCTATCTTTCCTATCCCCATATAATTCTCGAGATAGGTTATTCTGTTGGCGATTTCATTCAAACTGCTGCGCGGATCGTCGGTCTTTGCGCCGAGGGAGGATACCTCCATCTCCAGCCGTTCGGTGGCACCCCGCAATTTCTGCACATCGTCTCTCAACGCTACCAGGTCCGCGCCGACATCCGCCTGAATCTTCCCGCTGGAGCGCATGGATTCAGCGTTTTCCTCGACGAGTTTCTGGAGGGTTGTGATCTTTGCTTCAAGACGTACCACAGCCCGCTGGAACTCTTCTTGCGTTGCGCATCCCAAGCACATGAATGCCGCGGCCAAGAAAAGAATCACAAGGTTTTTCAAGAGAAAACCCCCATACCGGCACTACTTCTTGGGGACTACGATAAAATGGCCTCTCCTGTTCTTCGCCCATGCCTCTTCGTTGCTTGCGGGGTCCAGCGGCCGCTCTTCACCATAGCTGATGGTGGTGATTCTCTCTCCGGCGATGCCCAGGCTCGTGAGGTAGGCCTTTGCGGCTTCGGCGCGCCTCTCCCCGAGGGCCAGGTTATACTCGTTAGTGCCCCTTTCGTCGCAGTGCCCTTCGATGGTGATCACCCAGGCCCCCTGTTTCGACAGCCAGTCGGCGAGACCTCCCAATGTATTCCTGGCCTCGGGCTTGAGATCGTAGCGATCGAAGGCGAAATGTATATCCGCGAACGCGGCGGCTTCAGCCAGCAGTTTTTCCTGCTGGGCTGCCTGCTTGGCGGCCGCAGCCTTCTTCATGGCGGCAAACTCGGCCCTGGACTTGGCGGTCTCCTCCGCCAGGATGTCGTTCATACTGGCATCACCCTTGATAGTCTCAGTCTTGACCGCCTGATCCGTGGCGCACCCCGAGACGAAGACCAGCGAAAGACCAAATACGAGCACCAGCAATCCCACGATAATCGAATTTCTCTTCATTTGACCCCTCCTTTACTTTGTGGTTTTCTCCGTTGCTGCTTTTTCCTCGGCTGCCTTCTTGGCGGCAGCGGCTTTCTTCATGGCGGCGAATTCTGCCCTGGATTTGGCGGTCTCCTCCGCCAGGATGTCGTTCATCGTCGCATCGCTCTTGATCTTCTCAGCCGCCGCCTTTTCTTCGGCGGCCTTCTTGGCGGCGGCTGCTTTCATGGCGGCGATTTCAGCCCTGGATTTGGCGGTCTCCTCCGCCAGAATGTCGTTCATACTGGCATCGCTCTTGATAGTCTGAGCCTTGACCGCCTGATCCGAGGTGCACCCTGAGACGAACAGCAATGAAAGACTGCATATGAGTACCAGAAAGCTTGCAATAATGAAATTTCTTTTCATGTCTCCTCCTCCAAAAGGTTAGTGTCTATCCGCTCGGGGGGACCGGATATACAGGCACCGGGGTGCAAAAATCCATTCCCCACAGGGCATTCCCAGCGGATGCGATATTGAATACTTATCTCTTAAAACACAAAACAGTTGTGAATTCAATATAAATTTAGATGCCGGGACCAGGAGGGACTGTTGAAGGACTTCGCCCCGTTGATGTCGGGTAATACCCGTAGATTCAGTCCGTTAGCATTGATCACGCATATCCGTTCGCGTCCGCTTCGCTTCGAAGAGAAAGCCAGATACCGCCCGTCCGGTGACCAGCAGGGGGATTCCCCCCCTCCCGTCTCGAAGGTCAGTTGCATCAGATTGCTTCCGTCCTCTCCGATCGAAAATACCTGGAAGCGGCCGTTTGACGATCCCTCATACGCTATTCTGGTGCCGTCCGGGGACCAGCAGGGTGACGTGTTGTACGATCCGTTGAAGGTCAGCCTCCGTACGTTCTTCCCCTCCGAGTCCATCACGAAGATCTGGGGCGAACCGGAGCGGCTCGACACGAAGGCTATCTTCTCCCCGTCGGTCGACCACATCGGAGAGACATCGATGGCGCGATCATTCGTCAGGCGTTGGAGCTTTCCGCTGTCGAGGTGTTTGATATAGATCTCCTCATTCCCGTCCTTGCTGAGGACCATGAGGAGCTTTGTGCCGTCGAGAGACCAGGAGGCGGGCAGATTCAACCCCGGGAAAGAGGATATCTTGCGTGTCTTCCCGCTGGCTATGTCTGTGATATAGCAGTCGGGATTACCGTCCTTGTACGAGGTGAAGGCTATCTTTGATCCGTCCGGCGACCACTGGGGGGAAAGGGTAAGGGAATTGTAGGAAGTGATCTTGACGGGATCGGACCCGTCGAAGTTCGTCACATATATCTCGGAATTATCCCCTTCTTTGCCGATGAAGGCTATCCTCGTGTCGAAGACACCGATCCTCCCGGTCAGGGCGAGGAGTATCTCATCGGTGAACTTGATCACCATGATCCTTTTCTCTTCCGGGGTCCCCCAGTATTTCTTGCCGGTAATAAATCTCCCCTCGATGGCGTCGAACAGGCGGAACTCCACAGCGAGATTCTTGCCGTCGTAATTGAATCCGCCTTTTACCAGGAAATCAGAGCCGATACTCGACCAGTTGGAAAAATCTATCTCTCCGAGGGTTATCCCGGTGCTGTCCGGGTCTTCGAGGAAGGCATCTTGACTGATTATCTTGAAAAATCCGGTAAGTTTCAGGGTCTCGGACAGTTGATCCGCAAACCAGACGGACAGGTCCTCTTCCGGTTCTATGTGCCCCAGGTCCTTGAACTCGGGTATTGCCACCGGAAATTTCTGGAATGCCGGAGAGTTGATGTCTATGTACACCTTGCCGTAGGCTGTGGAGCTGCACCAGCATACAAGCAACGAGAAAAGCAGAAAGCGTATTGTCCTGCGCATCATCTCTCCTGCGATACCAACCAGCGGGGTCTCTCCGGGATTTCTCCGGGCTTACAATCAGGGTGGGTCTTACGGAAACCTTGCCGTTCCCGACCAAAAGGGAATGATTGTCGCACTCCTGCCCGTACAGTTTGATTGTGCCGTCACGTGCACGGTCTGGACGGCGTTTCGCCGCAACAGCCGGTGCGGGACGCCCCTTCGGCATTCTCCCGTGAAGTTCTTGCCGTGATCACCTCGCCTCCTGCGCCGGTACGGGCATGAACGCTTCTCTAAGTTCGACCCTGCCCTTTTGCCGTCCCCTATAATTCCGATGAACGGAACCGTATTCCCAGGTCGATATACTTCTTGTTCAGCCACTCGGGGAGAGGGGGAAACTTTTCCACTTTCTTGATCGCCTTCAGGGCGGATTCATCGAAATACCTGTTGCCTGATTGTTTTTCAAAGGTCAGGCTTGCAACGCTGCCGTTTTTCAAGATCTTCACCTCTATGACGGCCTCGAGGTCGGAATTGTTCAGGATGCCTTCGGGGAGGGCCCATTTTTCCTTTATCATGGACCAGACGACGGAGTAATACACCCTCATCTGGATATTCAGTTCCGGGGTAGAAGGAGACGCGACCGGCCGGGATCCGCTCGTGGCGGCAGCAGGTGGTGCGGTGGTAGAGGCATCGCCGGGGGGAGAGGCGGCAACCCGTTTCTTGATGCCCTCTATCGCCGTATCAACGGCCTCCGGCTCTTTTTTCAGGGGCTTTGCTTCCCGGGCCGGGATACGCAGATCCTCTCCGACCTCTTTCTTCATTACCATCGAGTGATTCTTGCGATTCATGCCGACCACTTCCCTCGAAATCTCCTCTGAGGATCTCACCTCGACGGAACTTGAGGGGAGGCTTACCAGGTCCACCATGTATGTCGGCCCGAAAGTCCATTTGGGGTCCGGCAGAGACGGGGAAAAGAATATGATCGAAAGGATGAGGGCATGGAGGAGAAAGGAGAGCACGACCATGTTGTTCAGGCCCGTGCCGGTATCATGATTCTTCTCCAGTCCCTCCACCATTACAAACGTCATCTCTATTCCTTCGTGGGAGATTCCGTGATCATCCCCAATTTATCGACGCCGGCCTTCCGCACCTCGGACATGACGCGAACCACGAACCCGTAAGGGATCTTTTCGTCCGCGCGCATGAATATCTCCCGGTCTATCCGCGAGGCGAAGATGGCCTCCAGCTTGGTTTTCAGGTCCGCCATGGATGTCTGGTATTTGTTGATAAAGATCTCTTCGTTGCTGTTTATCGTCAATATGAGTTTTTCCTCGCTGACATCCACCGTCTTGGCCTTTACCCGGGGAAGGTTGACATCGATCCCCATCTGCAGCATGGGGGCGGTGACCATGAAGATGATCAACAGGACCAGCACCACGTCGACAAGGGGCGTGACGTTGATATCCGATATGGGCCGCGTCGCGGCATTCCTCCGGTTCCGTGTGTGTCTCATCTGCGCGTGCTCTTGGTGTAATACCGTTCCACTATGTTGAGAAATTCGGAGGAGAAGCTGTCTGCCTCCACCGTCATGGTTCGTATCGTGTTGCTGTAATAGTTGTAGAAGATGACCGCGGGTATGGCGGCCGCAAGACCGGCGGCAGTGGCTATCAGTGCCTCGGATATCCCCGGTGCGACCACCGCCAGCGAGGCGGCCCCCTTGACGCCGATCCCCTTGAACGCGTTCATGATGCCCCACACGGTCCCGAAGAGCCCTATGAAGGGGCACGCACTCCCCGTTGTGGCAAGGAACCCCAGTGAGCTTTCCAGTTTTGTGGTCTCCGAATCGCACGCCCTGTTCAAGGCCCGCTCGATGTTGTCCAGTCCCTTCATCTCAAGTGACCATGAGGCCTCGGGTTCCGCCTCCGGGTCGGTTTCTTTCCTGGTCCCGGCGGTCTTGACCAGTTCGGTATACCCCGCCCTGAAGACCTTGGCGATCGGGGAATATTTGAACTTCTTCGATTCGGGGAAGACCTCCGACAATTTGTTGATCTTCATATATCTGTCGAGAAACATCTCGTTTTCTTTCTTGGATTTATTAATCAGCCTGTATTTAGTCAGGATGATGGCCCACGAGACCACCGAGAAGAAAAGGAGCAGGAGGAGCACGAATTGAACCATGGGCCCCGAATCCAGGATCATGTCCAGGACGTTTCCGTGAAAATGTCTTCCGATATCCGCCGATGTTACCGCCAGAGCTGCTTCCACATGTATTCTCCCCGGTGCGTTTTCAGGACGGTTGAGGAGCCCGGTCCAGGTTCTCAGCCGGTCGCTGTAGTGGACTTTTTTAGTTTAAATTCAAGCCACTGTCAATACCTCTTTTCGGTCGCGAATAGCCGGGAGCCTGTTCTGAGTTGCCCGGAGGATGCGGAAGTCGCGCCCCGGTAACGGTCGCGGAAGGTTGCCCCGCGGACGGTATGGACGCGAGGCACCCGCGTGTATTCCTTCCGTGATACCCGTTTATTTTTGGCCTTCCGAAAAAGAAACTTCTATGATAATGGATACAACCTGTTCCCTCTTTGTATTGAAAATTCCGCCTGGAGATCGCCTCGTGAAAAAAAGATTGTTGCTGTTTTTCATGGTATCATCTCTGCTTTTATGCGGGGGTCCTGCCCTCTCTTCCCTGCCGGACGCGCCGAAACGGGTGGACATAGAGGCAGAGAGCCTTGCCTACGACAGTGATTCCAAGACGTATCAGGCACACGGGAATGTCGTCATCTCTTTCGAGGGCGGGTTTCTCAAGGCCGATCATGTCACATGGGACCAGCTGAAGGACGAGGCGACGGCCGAGGGGCACGTCTTCATAAAGAGCGGGGAAGATCTCCTCGAAGGGGAGAAGGCGCGGTTCAATATCGGCAGCGAGACGGGCGTGGTATCCGACGGGAAGCTGTTCTTTGACAAGAACCATCTCTACCTGCAGGGGGAGACCCTCGAGAAGAGGGGAGACGCCACCTATTACCTGAAGAAGGGAAAGGCGACGACCTGCGACGGCGAGAATCCCGACTGGATGTTTACCGGGGACGAGGTTGAGGTTACCATCGACGGATATGGGACCGTCAGGAACGGGACCTTTCAGGTGAAGGGATTCCCCGTTCTCTATCTCCCCTATATGATATTTCCCGCCAAGACCACCCGGCAGACGGGGCTGCTTTTACCCCGCATCGCCTATTCGAGTGACAAGCTGGGGCTGGATGTCGAGATCCCTTTCTACTGGGCCATCTCGGAGACCGCCGATGCGACCTTTTATCAGCGGTATATGGACAAAAGGGGATTCCAGGAGGGGGTGGAGTTTCGATACCTTATCGGTGAGAATTCGCGCGGTACGATGTACGGCGATTACCTCAGTGATCGCATGAGGGGATCGGGTACCGAAGAAAACGTTTTTTTGCAGAGGGACTGGAGAGACAACCATAACCGGTGGTCGTATTTCCTGGATCACGAGACGACATTCGATTCAGGCCTGTACCTGAAGACGGATATCAGGCGGGTGTCGGACAAGTGGTATTTCCGGGATTTTGATTCGCACAACTACTATCTGAAGCATTACCGTATAGAGCACTACCAGGAGGATGACGATCCTCAATTCAGCACCGTCTTTTTCAGGGGCGACAAGTCACTGACCTATCTGACCTCGGCAGCCCGCCTTGCCAAGGACTGGAATATGTTCAATGCCACCGCCCTCGTGGAGTACACCGATAATTTCCAGAGCTACTCCAATGACGAGACGCTGCAGAAATACCCCGAGGTTACCTTTACCGGCCTCAAGCAGCCCATCTTCAGCTCCCCCTTTGATTTTGAACTGACGTCGTCATACGGCCACTACTACCGGACCACGGGGTACCGGGGGGACGTCCTGGATATATATCCGATCTTCTCGTTACCCTTGAATTTCGGTGATTATCTGGAGGTTACCCCCTTTCTGGGGTTGCGGGAGACGACGTGGGACAGTTCGTACACGGGTTCCACCGCGGGGGCGGACGGCAGGGACGGCAGCCGTCAGCTGTACACCGCGGGAACGACCCTCTCAAGCGAGATAGACAGGGTATTCCATGTGGGGTGGAAAACCATAGACAAGATCCGGCACGGGATCACTCCGGAGGTAGAGTACTCGTATATCCCATATGTGTACCAGAGTGACCGGCCGGACTTTCTCGATGAGGTGGCGGAGACAAACAAGATAACCTACTCGCTCATCAACACCCTGACTGCCCGGATGAAGCATGGAGAGGGCGGCGTCTCCTACCGGGAATTTCTGATGCTGAAGTTGAGCCAGGAGTACGATATCAAGGAGGCGAGAAGGAACACCACCGGCTCTTCACAGACTGACAGGAGACCTTTCGGCGATGTCACTGCCGAACTGAACATCAGCCCCTCCCCATACCTTGCCATCGACACCGATGCGAAGTTCAACGTCAACGCGGGGGAGTGGGAAAAGATGAATGGAATACTCAAATTCTGGGATCAGCGCAAGGATGCCCTGAATCTGGAATATCGGTATACCCAGGATTCCGTGGAGGAAATCAACCTCTCTTTCGAGGTGAAGACGACCGATACCCTTAATCTGATGTATGTCCTGCGAAAAAACGAACTCGAAAGGAAGACCCTCGAAACCACGTACGGGCTCAATTATCACAAGCAGTGCTGGGACGTGGAGATCAGCTACACGCACGCACCGGACGACAAGAGCTTTATGGTGATCTTCTCCCTCTATGGTCTTGGAAAGGTGGGGAGAGTGTCGGGGGAGGTGCCGTAACGGCAGCTCGCAAACTTTTTTGGATTTTCTCTTGACAAATGTAGCGTAATTACATATTCTCGCTCTCTTTAATTTCATGGGTGACAGGTGGATGCTTTATGAAGACGTACAATGCCAGGAAAGAGGATGTCGCACGGGACTGGTACCTGATCGACGCGGACGGGAAGGTGCTGGGACGGCTCGCCGCCGAGATCGCGCGGCGCCTGAGGGGGAAACACAAACCCGTCTATACGCCCCATGTCGATACCGGGGATTTTATCGTGGTGGTCAACGCGGAGAAGATCTCCCTGACGGGCAAGAAGCTGACCGACAAGGTCTACCATCACCATACCGGGTATCCCGGAGGGTTGAAATCGGCGACGGCGGGCAAGGTCCTGGCGGAGAAACCCGAAGAGCTCTTGTTCAGTGCCGTCAAGGGGATGCTTCCTAAAAACAGCCTGGGAAGGCAGATGCTGAAGAAATTGAAGGTATACAAGGGCGATAAACACCCGCACAAGGCCCAGATGGCCCAGGTGCTGGAAGTGTAGGCAGGAGAGAGAGATATGTCAGTGAAAAGTTACTATGCCACAGGGAAGCGGAAGACCTCGATAGCGCGGGTATGGCTGAAAGAAGGAAGCGGCGTTTGTGTCGTCAACAAGAGAAACTTTGATGACTATTTCGCCCTTGATATGTTAAAGAGAACGATCATGCAGCCCCTCGACGTAACCGGCAAGAAGGGCAAGTTCGATTTGTATATCAATGTCAACGGAGGGGGGATTGCCGGTCAGGCGGGCGCCATCAGGCACGGGATATCCAGAGCCCTCGTGGAGTACGATGAGGAGTTGAAGTCCATCCTCAAGAAGGCAGGTTTCCTGACGAGAGACGCCCGCGTCAAAGAGCGGAAGAAGTACGGCCAGCCCGGAGCCAGGAAGAGATTCCAGTATTCCAAGCGGTAACAGCGACGATACGCGGAGGGGGCCGAGGAGGCCCCCTTTTTTATTTTGGGAGGCGGAATTATGGTGAAGGTTGGAATCTACGGGGGGAGCGGTTACACCGGCCAGGAACTCCTGCGGCTGTTGATCGGCCATCCCGAAGCGGATGTCGCCGTCATCACATCGAGAAAATTCAAGGACACCCCGGTTTCCGAGGTCTACCCGTCGTTCGCCGGTATGACGGATCTGTCATTTGTTGACTCATTCCCCGAGACGCTCGTGTCGTCCTGCGACGTGGTCTTCCTGGCGCTTCCGCACGGGGAGGCCATGGCGGTGGCGCCGGCCTTTGTCGAGGCGGGGATCAAGGTGATCGACCTCAGCGCCGACTTCCGCCTGAAGGACGTGTCGGTATACGAGTCGTGGTACGTGAAGCACACCGCCCCCGGCCTCCTGGAGGGGGCCGTCTACGGCCTCCCCGAGCTGTACCGGGATGCAGTGAAAGGGGCGACCCTGGTCGCCAACCCCGGCTGTTATCCCACGAGCATCATCCTGGGGATCGCCCCCCTGCTGAAGGAAGGGTGCATCGATCCCTCGTCGATCATCGCCGATTCGAAGTCGGGCGTGAGCGGAGCGGGGCGCGAGCTGCAGCTCGGCTCGCTCTTCTGCGAGGTGAACGAAGGGTTCAAGGCGTACAAGGTCGGGTCGCACCGTCACACCCCGGAGATCGAGCAGGAACTGTCCCTCCTCGCGAAGCGGGACCTGGCGGTCTCCTTTACCCCTCACCTCGTGCCGGTCAACCGGGGGATCCTGAGCACCATATATGCGGATCTCAATCAGAAAGTATCCGCGGGGGAGATCATTGATCTCTACCGGAACTTCTACGCCGGCGAGAAGTTCGTACGGGTATGCAATGCGGGGAGCCTGCCGAACATCTCGTCGGTCAGGGGCTCCAACTTCTGCGATATCGGGTGCGTCGTCGACGGACGCACCGGGAGGGCGATCGTCGTGTCGGCCATCGACAACCTGGTCAAGGGGGCGTCGGGGCAGGCGGTCCAGAACATGAACCTCATGTGCGGCCTGCCGGAGGACACCGGTCTGGGCCAGATGTCGCCGTTTCCCTGAGAACTGTACACGTTCGAGGCAGGCCGGGAGGAGGAACCGTCTCGATGATGAGGACGCCGTATCCATGAGTTTGAAACTGTACAACACCCTGACGAAAAAGAGAGAAGAGTTCGTCCCCCTCGAAGAGGGGAAGGTCGGTCTCTACGTCTGCGGGGTCACCGCGTACGACGTGTGCCACATCGGGCATGCCCGCTCCGCGGTGGTCTTCGACGTCATCTATCGGTATTTGAAGTACAGGGGGTACGATGTTACCTATGTCAAGAACTTCACGGACGTCGACGACAAGATCATCGGGAAGGCAATCGCGGAGGGGGCCGAGATAGGCGAGATATCGGAACGGTACATCAAGGAGCACAACGAGGATATGGACCGCCTCGGGGTGGCCCGTCCCACGGCGGCACCCAAGGCGACCGAGAACATCAAGGGGATGATCCGCCTCATCGATACCCTGATGGAGAAGGGACTGGCCTATGTCGTCGACGGCGATGTCTATTTTTCGGTTGAAAAGTTCGAAGGGTACGGCAAGCTGTCGGGCAGGGGCCTCGATGACATGATGGCCGGCGCCCGGATCGATGTGGACGAGAAGAAGAAGAATCCCTTCGATTTTGTCCTCTGGAAGTCCAGCAAGGAGGGGGAGCCCTGGTGGAGCAGTCCCTGGGGGAACGGCAGGCCGGGGTGGCACATCGAGTGTTCCGTCATGAGCCAGCGTTTCCTGGGGGACACCTTCGATATCCACGGCGGGGGCGAGGACCTGATCTTCCCGCACCACGAAAACGAGATCGCCCAGTCCGAGGGGGCCACGGGGAAGACCTTCGCGAGATACTGGATACACAACGGCTTCATCAAGATCGACAGCGAGAAGATGTCCAAGTCGCTCGGGAACACCTTGTCCATCAAGGAGATCCTCGCCGCCTACCACCCGGAGGTGGTGCGGTTCTTCATCCTCCAGCGCCACTACAAGAGTTACATCGACTTCTCTGACGCCGCCATGGCGGAGGCGCGGACGGGGATGGAGCGGGTGTACGCCGCCCTGAAGGGGATCAAGGATGCGCTCGGCGGGGAAGAGAATCTTTCCGATCTCTCCGAGAAGGACCTCTCCGGGGAAGACCAGGCGGTATTCGAGAAGACAAAGACACTCCCCGGCCGTTTCGCCGAGGCGATGGACGACGACTTCAATACGCCTATGGCCCTGGGGTATGTCTTCGACACGGTCCGTATCATCAATGGCTGCCTCCCGGCTGAGGGGGCGCGGCCCGGCCGGGGGATGCTCTTTGCCCTGAATGAGGCGCGGGAACGGATCAGGGAAGCGGGGAAGGTACTGGGGCTCTTCCTGGAAGACCCCGACGACTACTTCGCGAAGGACCGGGAGCGGGAGGCCGGGAAATCCGGCCTTGACGTGGAAGAGATAGAGCGGCTGATCGCCGAGAGGAAAGAGGCGCGGGAGGCCAAAGACTGGGCCCGCGCCGATGAGATCAGAGACCTTCTGGCCGGCAAGGGGATCGTCATCAAGGATACCCCCGCCGCCACCACCTGGAAGATCGGATAGGATTACGCTGGTACGATACGAACGTTACTCGATCGTGATGTCCACGATCTCGAATTCCCTGACGCCACCCGGCGTTTCGACCCTGACATCGTCTCCCAGCTTCTTTCTGATGAGGGCCTTGCCGATGGGGGATGTGACGGACATCTGATTCCGGCTCACATCCGACTCGAAGGGCCCGACGAGCTGGTATCGGGTCACCTCTCCCGTATTGATGTCCTCGATCGTGACGGTCGATCCGAAGACGGCCATTTCGTCGGTCAGGTCATTCAGATCGACGATCGTCGATCGCGCCAGGTTGTTCTCCAGCTCCTGGAGCTTCCCCTGGATGAATGCCTGTCTCTCTTTTGCCGCGGCGTATTCGGCATTTTCCGAGATATCGCCGTGCCCCCTGGCCTCTTCGATATCCCGTATGTTCGCGGGGACCTCGACCCGCCGCAGACGATCCAATTCTTCCTTCAGCTTGTCAAATCCTGCGCGTGTGATGGGGAATTTCTCCATGCTCTCTTCTCCGAGTGACATCTGTCACGATTGGCCGCCATAAAAATAACAATGCACAGAGTTGCGTGCTCAACTCCATGCATTAATTGTTCCTATATACCATCTCCAGGGCTTTTTCAAGCCATAATAACCCCCTTTTTCGGCGTTTTTTGCCGGTTGCTATTTCTGCCTCTCCGTACTAAACTGATTGATAACAACGGCCGAAGGCGGGCGATGTCATGGCAAGGAACGCGAAGGTCCGCTATCCCATCCCCATCCGCGAGTGGTCGGAGGACGACCGCCCCCGCGAAAAACTGCTCAAATACGGGGAGCACGCCCTCAGCAACGCGGAGCTCCTCGCCATCCTGATCAGAACCGGGACACCCGGGAGGAGCGCCGTCGACATCGGCAGGGAACTCCTCCACCGGTTCAAGTCCCTGCGCGCCATGGGAGGCGCCGACATCTCCGAATTCCAGAAGATCTCCGGCCTCAAGAACGCGAAGATCGCGCAGATCAAGGCGGCCATGGAGCTGGGCCGGCGGATGCTCAGCGAGAAGAAAAGGCCGTCCGCCCCGATCCGGCACTCCTCAGACGTGGCCGAGCTCCTGATGCCGCTGATGCGAGACCTCACGAAGGAGCGATTCATCCTGCTCCTCCTCGACGGGAGGAACGCCGTGACGGACATGATCGATATCGACTACGGCACCGTCGACCGCGCGAACCCGTACATCCGCGACATCATCCAGACGGCCGTCCGGAACAACGCCCCGTCGGTCATCGTCGCCCACAACCACCCCTCCGGCGCCACCGCCCCGAGCGAAAACGACAAGGCCTTCACCCGGAGCCTGATGATGGCCGCCAAGGCGACGGGGATCAACTTCTTCGACCACATCATCATCGGGAACGACGACTACTTCAGCTTCGCGGACAAGGG
>ENA-ORXD01000967-ORXD01000967.1-sediment-metagenome-genome-assembly--contig:-NODE-967-length-28579-cov-7.967055_pt1 | contig 28579 bp, 20 predicted proteins | sample MGYA00237862_ERZ511471 | MGnify/ENA metagenome assembly ERZ511471 | reverse complement strand
GTTGAAAGAGTAATAAAAAGAAAGTGGGAAAGTGGGAAAGTAGGAAGGTGGAAAGGCGGCGCTGCGCGAGAAAATAATTAACAGCGTGGGCAACAAGTTGCCCACCCTACCGCTTATTTCTCCCGCGAAGGCGCAAAGGAAAAGATAAGATTTTTCGACAGGATAAACAAGATTAATCAAATATCAAATATCAAAAACACATATAAAAAATCAAATATTTTTCCTTGCTATGGTTTTTTTATATAGGGGTAAAAGGAGAACCCCCGACAGTGCCGGGGACTAACAGTTTTTAAAAAAACCCCGCGACGAGTCGCGGGGCTAAACAAAAGATTACCACGGCCTGTAGGCGGGGCAATGGTATGAAACAGGGCGGCGGGCGAAAGGACGCCCGCCGCGACGCGAAATCATTAGTCAGTCTTGACCTCTATCCGCTTGTGGGTCTTTTGCGACTCAGCAGTCTTGGGCAAAGAAATCTTGAGCAGGCCATTCTTAAAATTAGCCTGAATCTTGTCCTGATCGACATGCTCCGGAAGCGGGAGCCACCGCTCGAATGAGCCGTAACTGCGCTCCATGCGATAATGGTCCTTTTGCTTGTCCTCCACTTCCTCTTTCTTCTCGCCCTTGATGGTCAGGCGGTCATTCGAGAGGGTAAGCTCAATATCCTTCTCATCCATGCCGGGCAGCTCGGCGGTAATGCAAATCTCCTTGTCATCCTCGGTGACATTCATCCGGGGTATAAAGCTTTCCAACGCGGCTGAGCCGGGGGCGAAAGGCGCCAACTCAAAGCCGGGCAATAGCTCGTCAAAGAGCCGGTGCATTCGCCGGGATAAGGCATTAAAAGGACCGTCAAAGCTGCGACGCAGTTCCTGCCGGGGCTGGCTATCCCAATCTAATTTTCTTAAATGATTCTCAAACATATCAATCACCTCCGTTAAAAACCGTTACTTATTAATAGATAGCTGATTTCATTTTTTGTTCTTCCAGCTATTGATATAAAAGAGCAAAACGTATGCCACGAAGCGAGCGATGGGCGGAGGATTGGCGTAACTGATTATTAATACGTATGTTACGCGAAGAGATAATTTAAAGTGGTGTCTTTTGGGATCGGCGCAGCCAAGCCAGGCCAAGATGATATCCTGCCAAATTGGCAGATGCTGATATTATGGAGACAAAGCTAACTAATAACCTGGCTATGCCTGGCCTGAATGGCGTCGGCTAAATGATCCAGGGCCTGGAAGTCTTTGCTGCGGGGCAGGCCTTTGACAGTCACCGGCTCCAGAATCTCCGCTTTGATAAAAGGCACCATAGCCTTCAGTTGATCGATGAAAGAGCCGCCCCAGCCGAACGAGCCGATAATCGATAGAAATTTCGTTTTGGGCCGAAGCAGGTTGGCCAGGTAGGCGGCGTAAGCGGCGTAGGGATGCGGGCTGGCGAGAACCATGGGGGTGCCAATGACCAGAGTAGCGGCGTCAACCAGGTCCATAGCCAGAATACCAATGTCAACGCTCGTCAGATTGTGCGGCTTGACGGTAATATCCCGGGCCATTAAGGCGGCGATGAAATAATCGACCATCTGCCGGGTGCTGTGATGCATGGAAACGTAAGGGAGAACCACTTCGTTTTTGACGTCGTCACTGGTCCAGTCGCGGTAAGCGTTCAGGATAAAGTCCGGCTGATTGTAAACCGGGCCGTGACTGGGGGCAATCAGGTCGAATTCATAAGCGGCGAGTTTTTCCAGATTCTTGCGGATGGGACCGCGGAAGGGCATCATAATCTCCGCGTAATAGCGCTTGGCAGCACTATACACCTTGGGCCTGGTATCGGCATATAAATCGGAAGCGGCTAAATGCGAGCCGAAGAAGTCGCAGGAAAATAAGATCTTGTCCTCCGGCACATAGGTGCTCATGGTCTCCGGCCAGTGGACCCAGGGGGTGTAAATGAATTGCAGGGTTTTGTCGCCCAGGGAAATTTTTTCGCCGTCGGAAACCGTGCCGAATTGTTTAGCGGCGAGGCCCAGGTGGTCGATCAGCATGTCCCGGCATTTGGGATTGGTCAGAATCCTGGCCTGGGGGAAGCGGGCTAAAACGTGCGGGATACTGCCGGAATGGTCCTGCTCCGCATGATGCGAGACCAGGTAATCGAGCTGGTCAATGCCGGCTTGCTCCAGATTGTGCAGTAAGACATCCGTTTTGCCGGGATCGACAGTATCCAGCAAGGCGGTTTTCTCACTGCCGATAACCAAATAAGCGTTATAAGTGGTGCCGTCCGGCAGAGGTATCAGCTCATCGAACAGTCTTCTTTCCCAATCCATGGCGCCCACCGCAAAGATATTGTTTTTTAGTTGTCGCATTAAGAAACTCCTTTTAACAAAACAAGGCAAAGATCAACTGACCGAGCGAATCGCTTTCTGATTCGTATTAGTATAGAAAGCAAATCTGAGAAATTCAAATCCAATTCGAAAATAGGGCGATCAAACGGTCGTTATCGTTGCCACTGCCCGGTGAAAATAAGTAAGTCGGCCAAGTCAACCTGAAAGTCGTGATTAAAGTCGGAGCCGTTGCACCAGGGATACCAGGGGCGGTCGGGATTGTCGTATTCGATTTTGACGTTGTCGAAGAAGAGGAACATTTTAACTTTTTTGCCGGGGTCGAGCAGGAATCGAATCCGGGTATCGGGCGAGATGTAGGGAGTAATATCGAAGCTGGCCGAGCCGAAGCTGGTTTCCATCCCGTAAGTCGCCAGGCTCACCCAGGTTGCCCCGGCGTCGGGAGAAACCTGCAAGATCAGGGTAGCGGAATTGCCCATTCTCTTAACTACCGCAAAATCGTAGGATAGCGAAGCAGTGGTGGCGTGGGTTAAATCGGCTGAGCGGGTCAGGCTGCAATTAAATCGACATTTGTCATTTTTATCGCCGATCCGCAGCCAGCCGAAGTCGGTCACCTGCAACAAGCCGGTGGTGGGGCCGTCCGATTCGCCGAGTTCCTGCCAGTCATTAGACCAGGATTGCGAGCCGTCGCTGCCGTTATAGGCAGGCAAGTTGAACTTGTCGAGAACTGTTTCTCGGTTGGTTTCTTCTTTCAGCCAGCAGGGCTGGAATAAGGCAAAATCTTCCAGATTAATATCCTGGTCGCCGTTCAGGTCGCCCATCTTTTGCACGGTCATGGAGACGGGAATTAAGATGCGGGGCGTGCGCGGGTCATTGGAGGAAACGGTAATCATGCCCTGATAAGTACCGAGGGGCAAATCAGCGTTAAAAGTCACCGCGACGCTGCCGGCGCTTGCCGCGGGCACGGTGTCAAACCAGGGCACAAAGCTCAGCCAGGGGCAGCCGGCGCCGGATTGGATGGCATTGTAAAGGTTGAGCCGGCCCTGAGAGAGACATCTGCCCGCTAAAGCCGGGGTCTGGTCCACCGTCTGCAGCAGGATGTTCTTGACGTCGGTATTGTCCAGGCCGGGATTCCTCGACCATAACAGGGCCGCAGCACCCGCGACGTGGGGAGCAGCCATCGAGGTCCCGCTGGCATATCGGTATCCGCCGCCCGGCTGGCAGCTCAAGATGCTGCTGCCCGGGGCGGCAAGATCGACCGTGGTCGGGCCGTAGTTGGAAAAGTAGGACTTGTCGTCGTTTTTGTCCGTAGCCATGACGGAGATGATACTGTTACAGTCGTAGCCGCAGGGGTAAAACGCCGACACGTCGTTATTTTCATCGTCGTTGCCGGCGGCAGCTACGAAAAGCATCCCCCGGGCGCCCGCGGCGTCGATAGCGTCCTTCAGCGCCGGACTATAACCGCCGCCGCCCCACGAATTACTCGATAATCTGGCGCCCATCAGCATACTGTACTGGACACAGTCAATCGCGTCGTCAGTCCAGCCGGTGCCGGTGGCATCGAGAAATTTCAGGGCCATGATCCTGACCTTCCAGCAGACGCCCGCCACCCCCAGGCCGTTATTGCCCACCGCCCCAATGATCCCGGCACAATGAGTGCCGTGAAAATAATCGTCCATGGGGTCGCCGTCGTTGTTGCAGAAATCATAGCCGTAAATATCGTCCACCAAACCGTTGTTATCATCGTCAACGCCCGGTGTTCCGTCATTCTCCGCCTCATTGACCCACATATTATCCGCCAGGTCGGGGTGAGTATAATCGACCCCGGTATCGATTACCGCGACGATTATTTCGCTGATTCCCGTGGATATATCCCAGGCCTCCGGGGCGTCGATATCGGCGTCGGGTGTTCCCTCGGTCTGGCCGGTATTGTGCATCCCCCAAAGCTCGGCGAATCGCTCATCGTCGGGAAACGTCGCGGTCGTCTTGACCTGGTAATTCGGCTGAGCGTACAGAATGCCTTTCGTCTGGTTGAATCTTTTTAGGGCCTCGGTCACGTTTAATTTCGCCGGCAGCTTAACCACGCTCAAGCCTGGCGCGAGCTTAAAGTCTCGTTTTATCTTGCCGCCGCCCAGCGAGCTTAAAATAGTATTTTTTTCCGTTAAATTTCGCAGCTTGCCGTCCGGTTTTGCCGAAAACCGCACGATTAGCTCGTCTGACTTGTACGGGATATCGGCCGGCTGGGTTAAATCGTGCACCGGACCAGAGGTGGAGTCGGTACGATTGGCGGTTACAGCCGCAGTCAGTTGGGCCGCGGATTCCGGAGCGGGTGTATTAGGGTCGGACGACCGACTGGCCAGGTAAAAACGCAAGTCAGCGTCGCCGCTGTTGCCGATGGTAAGGTACTGCGTATAGGTTTCGCCCGGCGGGATGGTTACCTGGAAAGCGGCAGGGCTGATCCAGATATTTGGCTCGGTATAAACCTGCAAGACCACTTCGCGAAACTGTTTGATGGTGGTGGTGATATCGTGGAGGATTACGCCGCCGAAGTAATTATCTTCCGGCAGAAGGTACGCCATTTCGTTCGGCTCAATCGTCAGCGCCATTGACTGGCCCGCGGCGAGTGAGCCGGCCGGCGGAGAAATGTTCAGCCAGGCGCAGTTCGGCTCGGCGGTCCAGGCGATATCCACCGGCCCGGTGTTTTTTAAATGGTAAGTAATATTGGACGGCACGAATGGTCCGCCGGGATGGCCGGCAAACGTTAACGTGTTATTCGGCTCGATCTGGAGGTAATCCCTAATGCCCGACCCGCTCAGCCGGACCGGCAGCAACTGTTCGCTGATGTCGGCGGTGTCGCTTTTGATGATAATTACGGATTCGTAACCGGTAAAATCATCCGGGGCGAAATTCACCCCCGCCACCAGCTCACCGCCGGCGGGCAGCGTCCACGGGGGGCCGGCCGGCGGGAGGATGATGCTGAATGCCTCGCTGCTCTTGATATCGATATCGTCGTAATAATAGTAGAGAACGGGCGATTCCGTGTATTGGTAGGCGAACATCCCGACGTAGCCCGCCTCGGTAATGTCGCTGTCGCTGCCGGTCCAGGCCGGCTCCGGATGGCCGTTGAAATAAACTTTAATGGTGCTGTCCTTCATGCTGACTTTGATGGTATTGCCCACCGCCCCGTCGTTCAGATCGGGACTAAAGATGGGGAACTGGAGAAAGGCAAAAGACCCCTTAAAATACTTGCCCACGCAAAATTCCTGATTGCCGTTTTCCGCCACGGTATATGCGGAGCCGCGATTCATTAGTTTGGAATAATCGAAATCGTCGCTGGCCCGCAAGAGCAGGCCGGTATCAAAGCCGTTGCCGCTGCGGCGGATCTTCACCTGAGCGATGCAGTCTTTCCATTTATACCCTGTGTAGAGCGACTGCATCCTTTTATTCTGCGGCACGGTGGCGCGATATTCGTAGTCGAGGCACTGCCAGTACTCCGCCGGCCGCGGCTGCCACTCTTGGGCCTGGTTGTCGCTGAAGTCCTCGGCGTAGGCGTCACCAAAATATATATCTTCGATATGCAGCACGCCGGCGGTATTGGGATCGATATTGGCAATGGTAATCTGCTCGGTCTGCGAGAAGCTCACGATTACCTCGCCGAAAGGCATATTAGCGTCATCGATCGGCCCAATCGAATCGGTTACCGCGATTTCACCGGCCTGGGCTGCGGTAATCGCCAGCAAGCTGAAAAATACGGCCAGGGCGGCTGCCCCAGTCCGGCTGCCGGACGACTTTGTTGACGACACATTCATAGCGCAACCAGTCTTTCGTGACATAAAATTCTGCAAAGTGATTGACCTTTTCGGCTCGCCTGCTCAATGTTTTGGATCGTGGTTTAGCAGTCTCTTACCGCGATGAAAAATTTTATTGGCCGGCGATTGGGTTCGTTACCCTGCCGATAAATAATATACTGCCGCTGGTATTATCCCGAATCAAAAACAAAAACGGGTGATCCATCCGCAGGGCCGGCGGCATCGCCGTAATCACAAACCCCACACCCGTAGCGGCGGCGGCTTCGGTGCCTTCCTCATTAACCTCCACAAAGGCCTTATGCACTACCGCGGAGATAAACAAATCTTTCGTCCCGTCCATTCCTGAAAAGTCCGCTCGCTCGGCGATAAACGCATCCTGCATACCCAGGCTTTGGAGAGTTTCCGCCAGTGCGAACTGCGAAGTTACCTTGAACCGGGGCAGGTAAACCACCGCCTCCCGCCCGGCCGACCCGGAATCATTATTCGGTTCCGCCAGCCAATTTTCCAGGTTTTCCCTGTTCAGCGACTTTTCCAGCTCCGCCAGCCCGTCGATTGCCTGCGGCAGCAGAATTATCATACTAAGGTATTCACCCTCGTAAGGCAATTCGAGTATTGTTAGATTATTGTATGATTTATATTTGAAATTTCCCATCTGGTGCATCATGGGCACCTGCACCGCTTCGGTCGGCGTCAGCCAAAAATTTGCTGATTGAGTGTTTTTTTGCTCGAATTTACTGGCCCAGGTCCCCTTGAAATAAACCGCGTTGGTCAGCACCAGCCGGGTAAGTGGATCAAGATCTGCTATCAGATCTTTAATCTTACCGTTGGTGTTTTCCTCCACCCACAGGTTAATAGTCTGGCGGGCTTGTTCGGTGGCATTTTTAAAATCGACCACATTCAGCCCCGCCCCGTAGTACTGCTCGGTAAGACTGAGGAAATCCGCCAGAAAATTATAACCATCCTGGCCCCAGAGGGCGTTGGCGATAGCGAGCTGGCAGCCCTGGTGGTTGCCCGCCGACTCCATCAGGCTCGCCAGGGCGGCAAAGGCCGGATGCAACTGCTCGTCAGGCAAACCCAAATGCAGCACCCCAGCCATCTCTTCCGCGGTCCGGCTGCGGGCCCCGCCGTAAGTCATAGCCAGGGCGCTGGAGATGCTGTAAGGCGAGAAAAATAGATTCTCACCTTCCGCCGATTCGTCAGCCAGCGCCGCGTAAAGCTCCAGGGCAAATTCACAATTGCCTTCGACCAGCAGATTCGCATCATCATAATTGGGTTCTGGTAATATATCCGGGAGAGGATTATCAGGTTCCGGGATAATATTTTCCTGGCTAGCTTCATCATTATCCTGGTTTACCATGACATCGAAAGCACCGAAAGCCAGGCCGAATACATACGGGCTGGCTTGTTGCTCGATATCTGCCTTTCGGAAAAGAATATTGAAACTGCCTTTATTCAAATCGATGAGTACATCGGCCAGTCCCCCCTCAGCCGCCGCCGCGTTTCGGCAAATATATTTCTCGCCTTTCAAATCCAGAAAACTGCCGGCAGGGATAGTGAAACTCTGACCCGCCCAGGTGATGATTACCGCTTCTTCCGTCAAATCAACCGCAGTGTCTTCTACCGCGATAGAACCGGTAACCATCAGGGTATCGGAGTTTGCTTTCCTGCCGGGCTTAACCTTCGCTTTGGCCACCCGCAAAGTATCGGCATAATTAGCCATAAAGGGCACGATATCCGCTTCACCGATCTCCGCTTCGCCATAAATATACAAATCGCCCACAATAATCTCTATTGGCACAGGGTTAGGCAAGCTGGTTAAATCAATGCCCTTTGCCTTTATTACAAAGGAGCCTTCCTGCAGGCGAATAAAACTAATGCCATCACCTCCGGTCTTATAAAAGAATTTACCTTTGACCTGATTAAAATCATCCGTGTTGACAACTTGTGCGTAGCAGCCGAACCGGATATATACCTCATTAGTATCAACAAAGTAATCAGCCAGACAAGAACAACTGGTACAGGTGCAGATATAAGGAAATAGATATGTGCCCGCTACCATAAAAGAATCGGAGTTTGCCTTCCGATTTCTTCCAACCTTGACTTTGGAAACCTGGATTTCCAATGACTCTTCCGGCAGGAAATAGCCATACTGATATTCATACGCCCCGATATCGACCGTTCCGTTGATAATCCGCGGATCACCTTCAACATCGCTGTCAAAGCCTTCAATAGCTGTGTTGTCTCCCGCGTCGATGCAGGGCGAGGCCGGCAGCAGATGATAATCACCCTCTATCCAAGTATTCCAATGATCCTTATTCCAGCGCCCCGGAGACACAAATCCCGGGTACGTTCCAATATTCTGCCCCCATGTTATGATACTACTATTATCCGTGAAAACTGCGGATTTTCCTCCTTGAATAATACTCGAATCAATACTTATCTGCGAATTAGATGCAGCATATATGCCTGTCACACCAGATGATTTATTAGACCATAAAATACAATTTTTAATTATGGAATTACTGTTGTTGCAATCAATCGGTCCATTCTTATTATTGTTGCCTGTAATCGTACAGTTAGAAACCATCATAGCTGAATCTCGGCAACGCAGGGAATAACTGTCGCAATAATCAAAACCCGGATTTCCGCTGATTACGCAATTCGCTATCAGAGGCTCAGACGAATTATTCACGTCTAGTCCGATTTGGTTATGGTTAATCGTACAACCAAGGATGCTGGGGCTGGACTGCCAACAATCAATCCCGATACCGTTATTCTGGAAGATACATTGTTCTATTGCCGGATGACTGTTTATGCAATTGATCCCGATGTTATTGTAAATAAACTCGCAGTTCACAATGGTAGGCGATGCCTCATCGCAATCAATAGCGATTCCGACGAAAACTTCTATCGTGAAACCCGCCAGAACAGAATTAGGTTCTTCGCCCGTGTGAAAGTAAAAACCACGGAAAGGATTGCCTTCTACACCGGTAATATCAGCCGTGTCCAGATCTATGGTGGTGCCACTAACGTTAAAACTATCAAATAGAATACCTTGCCGAAGTATACAATTTTGGGGACCATTGGCGCTGCGGACCGTGATCGCCTTGCCGCCGAAGTCGATATCTCGGTTGCCTTCGCCGGTATATATACCATCCGCCACCATCACCGTATCGCCCTCGCTTGCGGCATCGATTGCTGCCTGAATGGTGGGGTAATCAAAGGGTACATTTAGCTGATACTGTCCGACTGAAAAAAACTTTTTCATCTCTTCCGGCAAGGGATCGCCGGTAATACTGATTAACCGTACTTCTTCATTATCCACGCGGAAATTCCACGACTGCCGGTATATGCAGCCTGCAGGGCAATCACCCCATTTGAAGATAAAACTATATAATGGCGGGGCCGCGGAAATCGTGGAACCATCGCCTATCAGGCAGCATCGCTCCACATATATCACACCTGCCGGCTCCGCTTGGGCGTAAATTTCCGCCAGCAGGCGGGTATTATAAACTTTATCGAATTTCAGATAAATAATTGGAAAACTGGAAAATGAACGCGTTGTTATGTCGATTACGCCATATTGTTCGTTAAGTTGATCTAATTCGTGGTATTGTCCGTTTTTGAACTGCTCCATGGCTTCATCTGTAAGACCGACACTAATTACATCAGGTGAACAATTCGGCCGGTATTCTCCTGATACTTCCGGATAAGCATTTCGAATGGCAACTAGTTCCATCAGGATTTGTTCGGTAAGTTCCTCATCCGGCAGTAATCCTCCCTTTACCTCCAGGGCAAGCTGTTGCGCTTCCCGCAGTCGATTGGGATCGATATCGGATTGAATAGTGGCGTACTCGCCCGGCACCAGCAACTCCGCGGCTGGGGCGTAATTGACAAAAAGACCCGCTGACAAAAATAGGAATATAAATAAAGATATGCTGCGTAACATAGCCCGTCCCCTTTCCAAAGCAGGAAAATTAATGGTTGGTTGTTTTTCTGCCGGCTTGCTTAAGAGGTTTCTTATGTCCATTCATGCAGCCTTGACAACCTATTTATAATACCAAAAATCAGCGATAATTTGCAACATTTTTCTCCGGATAGAGTCGGATTTAACGCCCCCTCGCCGCCTCTTTACCTTCTTATTCTTTCTACTTTCAACTTTCTACTCTCTACTTTCTCGCGCAGCGCCACCTTCCCACTTTCTTACTTTCCCACTTTCTTATTACCCGTAAAAAAGCGAGAATTTTGTTAAATTTACCCGTGAAAACCGGCCTTTTTGCGCTAAAATCCCCCGATTTGCGTCAAAAAAGCGCAAAAAATCACTTATTTTACCCTGAAAATAACCAATTTTTGCCCAAAAATGCCGCTTTTTACCACTGATTTGACTGTTAATAATAGATATATCGAAAGGATAAAACAAGGTATTGTGTCCCGCTCTTTTTGCCGTTAATATGAATAGAGATAAATACTTATGTATTATGGAATTCTTTCTTAATGTTTAAAAAGCCTAATATCTACCTCACCATCGGCGTATATGTGGTCCTGGCGGCGGTTACGCTGGTAACCTTCTGGCCATTACATAGTTATGATTTTATCAACGCCGACGACGATCTGTATGTAAGCAACAATCCCCCGGTCCAGGCTGGTATTACGCTTAACGGTCTGGCCTGGGCCTTTACCACCGGTCATTGTTCCAATTGGCACCCCCTTACCTGGCTGAGTTATATGCTTGATTGCCAGATATTTGGCGTAGATCCCGGCTGGATTCACTTGGTCAATGTCTTTTTCCATATCGCCAATTCGCTGCTATTGTTATACCTCTTAAGTGCAATGACCGGCGGGTTTTGGCTCAGTTTCCTCGTCGCCGCTGCCTTCGCCCTCAATCCGGTGCACGTGGAATCCGTCGCCTGGATATCCGAACGCAAAGATGTGCTCAGCACCATGTTCTGGATGCTGACGCTCATCGCATATCTACGCTATGTAAAACATTCCAGCATAAGTAGTTTCTTGTTAACGCTGCTCTTGTTCGCTCTGGGACTTATGGCCAAGCCTATGCTGGTGACCCTGCCGTTTGTGCTGCTGCTATTGGACTATTGGCCTTTGCATCGATTTAACCCTGGCCAAAAAGTTACCATTCAAACCGGTCAACTTGGCAACACCGCCGCCGGGGAAGAAATAGCGGGGCGAAATTTTAAGTTTCTGCTCTGGGAGAAGTTGCCGTTCTTTGGCCTTACCCTGATTTCCAGCGTGATAACCTTTATAGTGCAGCAAAGAGGCGGAGCGGTAGCGGCTATCAGTCGCTTCCCGATCTATGCTCGGATCGGTAACGCCATGGTCAGCTATGTCAAATACCTGGGCAAGATATTCTGGCCCTCACATCTGGCGCTGTTGTATCCGCATCCGGGTAGTCAACTGCCGTTATGGCAAATAATCGGGGCGATTGCGCTGCTGGCGGGGATCAGCATTGTGGTTATTCGTCTGGCGGCTCGGCGGCGATACCTGCTGGTGGGGTGGCTGTGGTATCTGGGCACCCTGGTGCCGGTGATCGGGCTGGTGCAGGTGGGAATCCAGGCGATGTCGGACCGCTATACCTATATCCCCTCCATCGGGATTTTTATTATGCTGTTCTGGTCACTGCATGAGCTGCTGCCGCAGGGTGGATATCGCCGGGTGGGGGCGGCGGTGATACCGGCGGTGGTGGTATTCGGCATGTTAATCTACGCGACCCGACTACAGGTAAGTTACTGGCAAGACAGCATCACCCTGTGCAGCCATTCGATCGCGGTGACGAAAAATAACTACTTTATGCATTATAACCTGGGCGGCGAATACCGGGCCAGGGGACAATTCGACGAGGCGGCGGCCCAGTACCGCAAGGTACTGGAGATAACTCCCGATAATTTCGAGGCGCATAATAACCTGGCGGTCACGCTGGCGATGCAGGGCAAGTTCGACGAGGCTATCCACCATTTTAAAGAGGCGATCCGGATCGATCCCCAGCAGCCGGAGACCTACGACAATCTCAACAAGGCAATAGAGACGAAATATAAAAAAGAAATCTACCGATGGCGGAATGCGATCCAGGTCGATCCGCTTGATGCCAGGGCTCAATATCAACTGGGAGTGGCATTAAAAGAGATGGGCGAGCTGGACGAAGCGATAGTGCATTTCCGCCGGGCGCTGCAGATAAATCCCAACTACAGCGCCGCCCAGGATAAACTGACGGAAACGGTGAAACTGCGGGAAGAACTAATCAAGAAATACCAGCAGGGCTGAAGGTGTGAAAGTGGGAAAGTAAGAAGGTGGGAAGGTGAGAAGGTATTCTAATAGGCGCGATTTGATAAAAAAATGCGAAAGTTAAGTTGAGGATAGGTTCCATGCGGTTTACCAAGATGCACGGTTTGGGAAATGATTACGTTTACGTGAACTGCTTCGCAGAAAAGGTAGCGGATCCGCCCAGGCTCGCCCGGGCGGTGAGCGACCGACACCGCGGGATCGGGGCCGACGGGCTGATTCTTATCCTGCCGTCAAAAACCGCGGATGTCCAAATGCGGATGTTCAACGCGGACGGCAGCGAAGCCGAGATGTGCGGCAACGGAATCCGCTGCGTGGCTAAGTATGCTTATGAGCATCAACTGGTGAAAGGCGGCAAACCGGAAAACGCGGCCTGCGTTAAGCTGCTGCAGGAATCTTCGCCCCAAGCCGACGAACTGCGGCAGATAACCGTCCAGACGGGCAGGGGGGTGTTAAGCCTGGTTTTAGCGGTAAGTTCCGGCAGGGTACAAGAGGTCGGCGTGGATATGGGTGAGCCGATCCTGCTGCCGGCGTCAATCCCCGTAAAAATCACCGGTCGGCAGGCGGTGGGCGTTCCCTTCACCGTTGACGGCCAAAACCTGTTACTGAACTGCGTCTCCATGGGCAATCCGCACGCGATATTTTTCTGCCCGGATGTGGGCAAAATCGAGCTGGAAAAGATCGGGCCGAAGATCGAAAACCATGAGCTGTTCCCGCAGCGGGTCAATGTGCATTTTGTCCAGGTGGTAAGTACCAAAGAGGTAATCATGCGCAGCTGGGAGCGGGGCAGCGGGATTACCCTGGCCTGCGGGACAGGGGCGGCGGCGGTCTGCGCGGCGGGGGTGCTGGCGAGCAAAACCGGCAGGGGAATCCTGGCGCATCTGCCGGGCGGGGATCTGCATTTACTTTGGAGTGAAGAAGATAACCACGTTTATCTGGCGGGACCGGCGGTGGAGGTCTTTAGCGGTGATTGGCTGGAATAAAAATACCAGTTTGACCAAAATGAAGCGGGAATATCGTATTATAGTGATAAATAAAACCGGCGTTGGTTCGCTGAGTAATACCGTAAGGGTCGTTTTGTAAATTGTGACTTGTGGATCATATTGTATATAGGTATAATAAACCTTGTTCAGGTTATTATAGTACTTTCGTACTTTTTCTTGAGCAACATTGGCCTAGATGCGGTAAGAAGGTAAGAAAGTAAGAAGGAATCATAATGGGCGAGATTCGATAAATAATCTGCGAAAGATAACTTATTATACTGCACAGTATTATGCAGAAGTCAGTCAAAAGGAATAGAAGTGAAATTTACCCAATATTTTCTTTATACCAGAAATAGGCCGGATCGCTCGTGTATCAAAGAAGAATGGATTCATAATGCCATAGATAACCCCATAAGAGTAGAAATTCAGAATGACGACAGAATTCGAAAATGGATATACGTCAAAGAAGTCAATAAATATCTGCGGGTTATTTTGCTTTCGGACGGCGTAACCGTACACAATGCTTTCTTTGACCGCAATTATCAGGAGTAATGTTATGAGGATCAAGTACTTTACAGATACGGATACTGCTTTGGTGGAGTTTTCAGACCATCAGGTGGCGCAGACCAAAGAGATAAACGAGAATATATACGTTGATTTGGACGCGGACGACAATCTGGTGAACATGACTATCGAACACGCGAGCAAGCAGGCTAATATAGCGGAGGTGGCTTATCAGCAGATCGAAAGTCAGAACGCCTAAGTAGCGGATATTGGAAAGATGTCACCACGGCAATCGAGACATAATCAACGCCGGTTGACCAGCCAAAAGGGACTGAAATTGAATGTCGCGTTATAGAAATAAATAAAGCAGGCGTTGGTCAGCCGAGTAATGCGGTAATGGCGGCTTTGTAGATTTGCAGGTAAGCTTACATTGTAATATTACAGGTTTACATCGAGGCGTTGTAAGTTTACGGTGTGGCATTGAAAGTTTGAAAATCATAGCGATTCAATAATGGAGAATAAATGTGAAAATTGAAGCAATTCGATTAAAGAATTTCAAAGCCTTTCGGGACACCGAAATGCGAGATATCCCTCGTATGTGCGTAGTCGTGGGCGCTAATGGATCGGGAAAGTCAACCTTATTTGACGTGTTTGGTTTTTTAAAGGACGCATTGACCGACAATATTCAAAAAGCCTTAAGCAAGCGGGGCGGTTTTCAGGAAGTTCGTTCTCGTGATAGTGAAGGCCCAATTGAAATTGAAATTAAATTTCGTGTGCCGTTGGAAGAAAGCAAACGCAAGCCTTTAATAACATATTTGTTGTCCATAAATGAAAAAGCTGGCAACGCGTATGTTGACAGAGAAACTCTTCGATACCGACGCGGAAGCAAAGGACAGCCATGGAAGTTTCTTGATTATTCAAATGGTATTGGTGAAGCAGTTACCAATGAGCTTGAGGATATAGAGGATGAGTCGGAACTTAAACGAGAAACACAGCCCCTTGCCAAGCCGGATATTCTGGCCATAAAGGGATTGGCGCAATTTAAACAATTTCCCGCTGTAATGGCATTTGGACAACTCATCGAGAACTGGCATGTATCTGATTTTCATATCAGCAGCGCACGACAGATTCAGGACGATGCCTATGCCGAGCATTTATCAAAAGAAGGAGAAAATCTTTCTTTGGTAACGCAGTACTTGTATGAACGGCATAGAAAAACATTTAATCTAATTTTGGAAAAACTTAAAACCCGCGTACCGGGTATCCAGCAAGTGGAAGCAAAAACTACCGAAGAAGGACGAGTATTGCTGAGGTTTCAGGACGGTTCCTTTAAAGACCCCTTTTTGTCGCGGTATGTGTCGGACGGTACCATTAAAATGTTCGCTTACTTAGTCTTGCTGCACGATCCATCGCCGCATCCGCTACTTTGTGTCGAAGAACCAGAAAATCAGTTGTATCCGCAACTTCTCGGCGAGTTGGCAGAGGAATTTCGCGCCTATTCCGAAAGAGGCGTACAAGTCTTTGTGTCGACACATTCTCCCGACTTTTTAAATGCGGTAGCGATTGACGAGGCTTTCTGGTTGAAAAAATCTAAGGGATACACATCAATCGAGCGAATACAAGGCCAAAAACAGATTGCCCGTTTAGTTAAAGAAGGCGACAAACTCGGCTATTTGTGGAATCAGGGATTATTTGAGGGGGTTGATCCGAAATGAGCAAGAAATTTGTTTTCCTTTTGGAAGAACCTTCCATGAAAGAGTTTTTGAATGGCTTTTTGCCTAAAATGTTAACCAAGGATTGGCAGTGGCAATGTATAGCTCATCAGGGCAAAAGTGATCTGGAAGCATCCATTCCTCGAAAATTACGAGGTTGGGACGAGCCAGGTGTCAGATTTATTGTTGTGCGTGATCAGGACAGCGGCAATTGCGAAACAATTAAGGAACAATTGCGAACACTTTGTGAAGAAGGCCGAAATACCAATGCCATTATCCGGATTGCTTGTCGGGAGTTGGAATCTTGGTTTCTGGGGAATTTGCAGGCAGTAGGCAAAGCTTTCGAGATTGACAAAATAGCTAAACTCCAAGTCAAAGAAAAGTATCGTGATCCTGACCGGCTGCACAATCCTTCCGGAGAGCTTAAACGTCTGATACCATCTTACCAGAAACTAAGTGGTGCAAGGGCTATAGGGTACCACTTAGACCTTGAAAGAAATTGTTCCAAAAGTTTCAATGTGTTTGTCCGTGCGATTCAAAAATGTATTGCAGAGTAAATTATGACTATTGCAAAGTCAGCTAACTTTGTGCCGGATTAAATGGTTTAAAGTCGCCATCGGGGCGGATAATAAGGAATTTTACAGAAGAGGTATTTATTTTGAAAGGATTTTTAAAACGGCAAGATTTCCCAGGAATAGAACCAGAAGTAATTGCATTAGCGCAGGAAATGATAAATTGAAGCTAATCGGCTGGGCCGGCGGTGGAGGTCTTTAGCGGCGATTGGCCGAGGTAAAAACACTATAGAAGAAACGGCGGTACAGCTCACTTGCCCAATAAAATAAAAAGAAATTTATCACACAGGGGCACCCCGCTTCGCCGAAGGGCTACGCAGGGCAGGCAGAGGCACGGAGAGAAGAAGACAATATGTCTTTTACTGACTCAAACCGGCCATCGGTCAGTTTAAGTTATATTAGATACGTAGATGAGGTTCGGCAGCGCAGTAAAGCAAAAATAAAAAGTAAGTCCGGGGTACGAGAAAATGCCAATAACACCATTGCATTGGGGGCCAAGCTCGTGGGTGGGCTTGCTGGGTTTTAAGCGTCTGAATTTCGGCGTTTTTTTAATAGCAAATGTGATAATCGATATAGAACCATTTTGCGTTTTGGTATTTAATCTCAATTATCCCATGCATGGATATTTACACACATTTTTGGGCGGGACGGTAGCGGCGGGTATCCTGGCCCCCGTACTTTATGGTTTTCGCGATCTATTGAGCCAATTCATGGGGCTGTTTAAACTGGGGCAAAGAAGCTCCTTCAAGGTCATGCTCGTCAGTTGTTTACTGGGGGTGTATTTTCATATAATACTGGATTCCTTTCTTTATACCGATATCAAACCTTTTTACCCGACCGCGGCGAATCCGTTTTATGGTTTAATCTACCATCGGCAGATGTATTCTTTCTGTGAATTATCATTCATATTAGGCGGATTACTTTACGCGGCGAGATTAACTAAAGGAGTAACGAAGGCCATATTTAAGGTTGTTTGTTTTTTGGCCTTGGTGGGATTGGCGACTTTGATGACAGGGTATTTTTTACGGGCATGGTAACGTCACCCATTCCAAGATGAGGGAGGGGATATTTCGCACTGCCGATTAATAGAGATTAAAAATCAAATAAAGGAGATTGCCGCGGCCTATCGGCCTCGCAATGACATTTTAGTAATTGACTGGATTGGCGAGGGTCAAGGGGTGTAATTGTTGTTCAGCCGGAGCCAGTCCTGATGCAGTTTTGTCAGGCGGTCAACAATCTCCGGGTGCTCCTGGGCGAAGTTATGGGTTTCGGAAACATCCTGGGCGAGGTTGGCCAGAAAAACCAGATCGCTGAGTTTTCCGGGCGAACGCGGATCCAAGGGCGGATTGACCACCAGCTTCCAGTCGCCGTCCCGGACCGCCCATTGCTCAAGTAACTGCCAATGTAAAATCCGGTGCGGGCTGGTCGCCCCAGAAGAATCAATTATCGAGCGGATATCCCCGCCGTCCAGCGAAACCGACGGCAGGGATGCGGAACAATAAGCGGCAATGGTGGGTAGCCAATCGGCGCTGCAGGCGAGCTGATCGCGGACCTCATTCTGCGGGACGCGGCCCGGCCAGGAAACGATGCAGGGCAAACGAATGCCACCTTCCCAAAGCGAAAATTTAAAGCCGCGGTATGGGCCGGCACTGCCGCCGCCGTAATTATTTCGGGCCTCGGTGGAATGGCCGTTGTCACTGAGGAAAACTATCAGGGTGTCATTCCGCAGGCCTAAACGGTCGATGGTATCGACAACCTGGCCGATTTTCTCATCCAGATTAGACAAAAAGGCGGCGTAAGACCTGCGCGGCTCATCCAGATGGGCGTACATGCGGCGGAATTTGGCCCGCGGCTGCAAGGGGTAATGAGGCATATTAAAGGCCAAGTAAAGGAAGAAAGGATGACGGCGGTTTTGCTGGATAAAACGGCAGGCTCGGTCGGCGACGAGGTCGGGGAAAAAACTGCCTTCCGACCAGACTTCTTTATCGTTTTCCCATAAATCGTGGCGGAGGGGAGTCCGCCAGGAGGCAAAATGGGAATAGTTATCAATGCAGCCATGCAAATGGCCGAAGAACTCGTCAAAACCCTGATCGTTAGGTCTGGCGCCCGGCTCTTCACCCAGATGCCACTTGCCAATACATGCGGTGCGATAGTCGAGCGGATTGAGGACCTCGGCAATGGTAGTCTCCTGGGAAGGAAGGCCTTTGCCCGATTTGGCGTTAAAGGTTAAACCGGCGTGCTGGGGCGTTCGGCCGGTCAGTAAACAGGCACGGGAGGGCGAACAAATCGGCGCCCCGACATAAAACTGGGTAAACCGCACGCCCTGGCGGGCCAGGCGGTCCATATGGGGAGTATAAAGGTCTTTCGCACCATAACAATTAACATCAAGGCTGCCCTGGTCGTCGGTAAGGATGAAAACGACGTTGGGCCGGCGTCGCGCGGAGTAGGAAATGAGCGAGGATTGCGGCTGGCTACAGCTATAAAGAAGTGAAGCGAAAGAGCCACCTAAACCCGCGGCGCCGATTAGCTTCAAAAAATCCCTTCGCGTCTGCTCGTCCATAACAAATCCCCGAAAAAGACTACTGTATATTATAGTATTGACAGGGTGATGACAATGAATATCTTGGAGCGCAAGAAACACAGTTCTTGAGGCAATCAAAGCGATTTAACCGGAGAACATGAAATCCGATGACGGGTAGAGAACGAGTGTGGGCATTGATGAAGGGGGAAAGGCAGGACCACCTGGCGGCGATGCCGATAACCATGATGTTCGCGGCGGACCGGATCGGCAGGAAATATTACGATTATGTAACAGATTATCGCGTGCTGGTGGAAGGGCAGCTCAGGACGGCAGAGGAGTTTGGGATCGATCATGTTTCGTGCATATCGGATCCGGCGCGGGAGGCAGCGGACTGCGGGGCGAAGATTGTGTATAGCGAAGACGGCCCGCCGGCAATCGATGAGCAGAACGCCCGGCTGGCGGATAAGACGGAGCTGGCAAAGCTGAAGCAGCCGGACCCAGTGGGCGGGGGCAGGATGCACGACCGAATAAAGGCGGCGGCGCTCTTCAAGGAGAAGGTGGGCGGCGATAAGATTATCGAGGGCTGGATCGAAGGGCCGGCGGCGGAAGGTGCGGACCTGCGGGGAATCAATACCATCATGATTGATTTTTTCGAGGACCCGGCTTTTGTGCGGGATTTGTTCGAGTTCGTGGTGGAGATGGAGCTGAGCTTCGCCCGGCGGCAGATCGAGGCGGGGGTCGAGGTAATGGGGATCGGGGACGCGGCGGCGTCGCTGGTGGGGCCGCGGATTTATGAGGAATTCGTCCGGCCATACGAGAAACGACTGATCGAGGGCGTGCAGCGGATGGGTGCGGCGGTTCGGCTGCATATCTGCGGGAATATCAGCGGCATCCTGGAAAAGGTGGGTCAGCTCGGATGCGAGATAGTAGATTTAGATTATCCGGTATCGGTGAAGTCGGCGAGGGAGGCGATGGGGGAAAGGCAGATCCTGCTGGGCAATATCAATCCGGTGGCGGCGCTGAGAGACAGTACCCCCAAGAAAATATACCAGGCAATCGAACAGTGTCATAAAGAGGCGGGATCCCGTTACATCGTAGGGGCAGGGTGCGAGGTGCCGCGGGATACGGCGGAAGAAAACCTGCGTGCGCTGATGGAGTACGCGAAATCACACTGAGTCAACGGGTATATGGTGCACAAGAAAACAACCTACCTGTAAAAAATCCGAAATCCGAATATCGAAATCCGAAACAAATCAGAATGACAAAATAACCAAAACATAAAACAGGACAATTGGTGTGCCCAACACAAACGACCAACTGTCCGCAAAACAGATTTAGATTAAGAAATCTTCGGTTTACCCGGAAGAACATCAAGAGTTAAGTCTTTGGCCTCCAGGAAACCATATAACCCATAGCAAGGCTTCATAATAATTTTATAACCTTGCTGAGTTTGTTCAATATCAAGATCACCAATCACATTCTGGCCAAAATGATAAAGCTCCAAATCAGTTATCTTTGTCAAAGTAAAAATAACTACCGCATGCTTATCGGTTTTATAGTGACTTTTTTCATCGGTTTCCCTCTTGGTATTCCAGGTATGAATTTTAAGCAGACTGGCTGCGTAACGATCTAAATGAAGCTCTGTAATTTCAGCATCATGAAAGGAAGGCCATTGGCCAAACCATTGGATAACTTTATCGACACCTTTTATGTTAAGATTCATTAATTTTCACCCTGACTTTACTATTTTCATCCCTTAGTAAATCATTAAATGTACCGGGCACTTTAATTCAAAGGGTTTTAACGGTGAAGAGCCACCAGCGGGTTTTAAGCTGCTTGGGTGAGCGGCTCTGGCGCTCGAAATAGAGGGTCATCTCCAGATTGTCGGTGGTGCGGACGCGGAACCAGTGTTTGCGGAGATAAATCTCCGGGCTGCCGGATTTACAGGGGCCGGATGATTTCCATTTCTCCAGGAGCTGGGCGACCTGAAACTGGCGGCCCCGCCAGGTGAAGCGGGCGGGCAGGCCCGGCTCGCCGCGGGACATGCCCACGGTGTCAAAGGTACCGGCGGCCGGCTCAATAGGCTCACTGATGAACTCTTCGGATTGATTAACCATATTGATATTATATCATTTATCCACAAAAGGGGATGGCTAAGGTCATTTTTCCCACCGTGAGATTAAGCAGAGGAAGATTCGGGGGATTCGTCCTGGATGTAGGTTTTTTCGCGGTAGCCGGCGGCGACGAAAACGAAGCAGAGGGCAGTCAGGAACATCATCAAAGCAAAAAACCAAAAATAGCTGGGGCCGGCGAGTTTGCTGGAGCCGTCTTTGTTCTGGACAAATAAATTCACAAGTGCGGTAAAGGCATTGCCCAGGGAGATGGAGAGGAAAAAAACGGCCATGATGAAAGATTTCATCTTTTTCGGGGCCTGAGTATAGGAAAATTCCAGGCAGGTAATCGAAACCATAACTTCCGATGAGGTTAAAATCAGGTAAGCCAGAATAAGCCAGCCGACACTGACAGAAGCACCGGCGGCGAGGCGGATTTCAATTAAGGCGGAGACGACAAAAACAGAGGCGGCGACAAAAAGTCCTATCGAAATCTTCCGCAGCGGGGTAAGAGGAAATAGCCGGTTCATAGTAGGGTAAATCACATAGGAGAAGACCGGGATAAGGAGCATTATCATAAGGGGATTGACGGCGACAATCTGGGAGGAGAGCCACTGGCGGCCGAGCCAATGGCGGTTCATCCGCTCGGCCTGGAGGACCCAGGCAGAGTCCATCTGGTCGAACAAGGCCCAGAACATGGCGATAAAGACGTAGATAGTAATGAGCTTGGCGATGGCTTTGAGACCTTCGCCGCTGAAACATTCTTTGACAAAGCCCAGCCCCGCGGCGGGAATATGAACAAATTTCCCCCGGCCCAGCCAAAAGGCGAAAGTAGCCAGGAACATGGTAAAGGCAGGAACACCAAACGCGATACGCGGGCCAAATTTGTCCAGGAGAACGGGTATCAGCAGGTTGGAAAAAAAGGCGCCGAAATTTATGGCGAAATAGAACCAGTTATAGACTTTGGCAATTAAATGCTGATTGGTATGGCTGAACTGGTCGCCGAGGTTGGCGGAGACGCAGGGCTTGATGGCGCCGGAACCCAAGGCAATAAGCGATAGGCCCAAGGCCAGGCCCAGGCGGGTCTGGTCCAGAGCCAAAGCCGAAAATCCGAGAAAATAGATGATGGAGAAATAGAGTATCGTTCGATATTTTCCCAGCCAGATGTCGGCAAGCAAGGCGCCGAGCAACGGCATGAAATAAACGGCAGAGACGAAAAGGTGAAACCAAAACTTGCTCTGAGCGTCGGTCATAACGGCTAATGAGCCGTCACGGGCGAGGAGATACTGAGTCATAAAGACGACCAAAATACAGCGGGTGCCGTAAAAGCTGAAGCGTTCAGCCGCTTCGTTGGAGAGGATGTAAGGGATGCCGGGCGGCATCCGAGTAGAAGGGGGCGGAGCGGTAAGGCGTTCGGTCGGGGCCATGCTAAACTGCCTCGTTAGTATGAGGTAATAGTCCTGTTCGCCGGTCGGCGAAAAAACACCGTTTTTTGCTATAGCATTTATCTGAAGCAAAGTCTATAAAAAACGGGCAGGCGCGCCCGGCGTGAGAATTGTTAAAGGATATTGACAAGGGCGGCAGAGGTGGTTATTCTAGTCGCGTTCAGGCGCGAAACGGGCAAAAAATAGGATATACGAAAACCAAATTGCTTTACAGGAGTAAAAATGGAACAGACGGTACTGGTACCCCGGCAAGTGTTTTTAACGAAGGGGGTGGGCAAACACCGCAACCGACTGCAAAGCTTCGAACTGGCCCTGCGGCAGGCAGGAGTGGAAAAGTGCAACCTGGTTCGGGTTTCCAGCATAATGCCGCCCAAATGCCGGATTATCTCGAAAACGCGGGGCCTGGCGCAACTGCAGGCTGGTCAGGTTACCTTCGTGGTCCTGGCGGAAGAATCGACCAATGAACCCTCCCGAATGGTAGGCGCAGGAATAGGCATCGCGCAGCCGGCCGATAAAAATATCTATGGCTACATCAGCGAACACCACGGCTTCGGCATGAAAGAAAACCGTATCTCCGATCTGGTGGAAGATATGGCGGCGACCATGCTGGCGACGACCCTGGGCATCGAATTCAATCCGGAAACCAACTACGATGAGCGGAAGGAAATCTACCGCATGAGCGGCAAAATCGTGCGTACGCAGGCCTGCGTCAAAACCGCTGAGGGTGATAAGAACGGATTGTGGACCACCGTGGTGGCGGTAGCGGTGTTTTTACCCTAGGGAACAGGGTAACTGCGGCGAATCTCCTAAAAATCAGCAGTATTTAACAGGATAAGATTTCATGTCAAGCGGATTTGCTGATGTACCGGCTCCCTATGCGGAACCGGAAAAGGCACAGGTGGTGATCCTGCCGGTACCTTTCGATAAGACCAGCACCTGGCTCAAAGGGGCAGATAAAGGACCACAGGCAATTATCGAGGCCTCCTGGAATATGGAGCTGTACGATATCGAGACGGATAGCGAAGTATATCGACAGGGAATCTTCACGGCAGAGGCGATAGGGGGAGAGGGCAGCGTGGAGGAGATGATCGAAGCGGTACGGGAGGAAGTGACAAAATATCTAAAACAGGGTAAATTTTGCGTGGTTTTGGGTGGTGAGCATTCCGTAAGCATAGGAGCTGTCCAGGCGCATGCGGGGCACTGGGGCGATGGTATATCGGTATTGCAACTGGACGCCCACGCGGATCTGCGGGGGGAATATGACGGGTCGAAATATAACCACGCCTGCGTTATGGCGCGGGTGCGGGAGTCGGCTGAGATTCTCCAGGTGGGACTACGCAGCATGGACGCCGGTGAAAAAAAGGACATGGACAGAAGCAGGGTATTCTTCGCCCATGAAATGCACGGTAATAAGGATTGGCTGGGTCAGGCGACGGCAAAATTGGGCGAAAAGGTATATATCACGGTTGATCTGGATGTTTTCGATCCGTCCATCATGCCGTCAACAGGCACACCAGAACCAGGCGGACTGGACTGGTATGAGGGGCTGGCTATCCTAAAAGAGGTCTGCTCGCGAAAAAAAGTGGTCGGGCTGGATGTGGTGGAACTGTGCCCCAATCCGGCAAACAAGGCGTCGGATTTCCTGGCGGCAAAATTAATCTATAAATTCCTGAGTTATTATTTCCGAGGATGAGATGGCAAAAAAAGACTATTTAAAAGATTCGATCAAACACATAGATATCACCAGCTTCGACGCGACCAAAATTATCGAGGGCATGCGGGGGATGTCTTTTACCGCGCGGAGCACGGCCCAGGCGGCGGATATCCTGGGCCAAATGATCAAGGATAAAGACTGCACCATAATCCTGTGCGTGGCGGGCAGCACCAGCGCCGGCGGCTGTATGCAGATTTACGCGGATATGGTCAAATATAATATGGTGGATGTGGTGGTGGCCACGGGGGCGTCCATCGTGGATATGGATTTCTTCGAGGCGTTGGGATTCAATCATTACCAGGGCAGCGCCTTTGCCGACGACCGGAAACTCCGCGAGGCGTATATCGACCGGATTTATGACACCTATATCGATGAGGAGCAGTTGCAGCAGTGCGATAATCAGATAAAAATAATCGCAGACCAACTGGAAAAAAGACCCTATTCGTCGCGGGAGTTCATGGGGGAGATGGGAAAATACCTGGTGGGCAACGCCCGCAAGAAGGATTCGCTGGTGCAGGCGGCGTATGAAAATCAGGTGCCGATCTTTTGCCCGGCGTTTTCCGATTCCAGCGCGGGATTCGGACTGGTCAAACACCAGTATGAAAACCCGGATAAACACCTGAGTATCGACAGCGTGAAAGATTTCAAAGAGTTGACCGAGATCAAGATGCGGGCGGATATCTCAGGTCTATTTATAATCGGCGGTGGGGTGCCCAAGAATTTTGCCCAGGATACGGTAATCTGCGCGGAGGTACTGGGTAAAACCGTACCGATGCACAAATACGCGGTACAAATAACCGTGGCGGACGTCCGTGACGGAGCGTGTTCCAGCTCCACCCTTAAAGAAGCGTCATCCTGGGGTAAAGTTGATACGGGTCATGAGCAAATGGTGTACGCCGAGGCGGGCAGCGTGCTGCCCTTGATTGTCAGCTATGTTTACCATCAGCAGGACTGGAAAAACCGGAAAAGAAGGAATTGGAGCAAGATATTCTAGTCCAAAATAACTAACGAGAAGCAATACACGCCAGCATATCAAGGACGGACAAAAATAATTTCACAACTTAAATATTCAATAACTACTTCCACTCCCGTCCTCAGGGGATGATATTCAAAATACAACATAAGTTAATTGGGCAGATAACTTACGCGCAAGTTGGAATCTTTTTATAAATAGCATTAATATTTTGTTTCCTGATTTTTAAAATTCAGCTATAATTTGAATAGTAGAAGGGGGTTCGATAAGCTGAGAAAGGGTTATTTCATGAGCAAAGCAAGTTTTATCGCCAGTTTGTTTCTAGCAGCTTATTTTCCTTTAACCTGTTGTGTTTACGGGGCTTCGGGGTCGCTGAAAGCGGGGTTTGCGTCGCGAGTGTTGAATCCAACCAAGCCGGAGGTGCCGATCGGACACGGCTCGACGAATTATATCCATAATTTTCACGGCGACCTGCGAGTGCAGGTAATGGTGGTCGAAGATGAAAACGGCAAACGCCTGGCGTGGATGGGGTGGGATTTCTGCAGGGTAAACGGCCAGGTGGCAGATCAAGTCAAAAAAATCGTGCAGGAGAAATACGGCATCGCCCCGGAGGCCTTCTGCATCAATGCCAGTCATACCCATTCAGCCCCGGCATTAAACATAGTGGAAAGTGTGGGGGCGGAATATTTCGATAAGGAATACGCAGATTTCGTGGCTCAGGAGGCGGTGAATGTAGTCGGAGACGCGGTAGCCAAACTGGAACCGGCAAAACTGCGGTATAGCGCATACCCCTGCACATCCGTGGGAATCAATCGGCGGGATTTTCCCGACTTCAAGGTGAACTTCAAACCGAACTTCGTGGGTGCGGTAGATCATCAGGCCCAGATAATAGCAGCGGAAGCGGCGGAAACGAGAAAATTGCTTGGCGTGCTGGTAGAATACGGCTGCCATCCGGTGACCGTCGGCCCGACGAGCCTGGGGCCGGATTATCCGGGCTTCATGCGGGATTTTGTCGAGGAGCGGCATCCCGGGGCGGTAGCGGTTTTTCTGCAGGGCTGTGCGGGCAATGTGCGGGTGCAGATGGTTGATGACGATGTAACCACCTTCGTGGGCGGTAAATCCAGCGATTTCAATGCCAATATCGATAAAAGCCAGGCGACCTTCCTCGGAGAGGATATGGAAAAACGGGCCAAACAGTTCGGCCGAGACCTGGGGATGGCGGTGGAATGGGCACTCAATCAGCCGGGCACGGCAGTAACCGGACCAATCGAAGCGGGCTATACCGTCATTGACCTGCCGATGAGTAAAGTACCGGAAAGCGATTATCGCCAGGCGGTCAACCAGAAGGGCAAACGCGGGATATGGGGCAAGATGTATTCCGCCATGATCGATAAAGGCGAAGCTATCCCCACTACCAGCCCGTATGGCATCCAGGTATTCACCCTGGGCGGTAAAGGAGAAAAACCTTTCATCATGATCGCCCTGGGCGGCGAACCCTTCGCCGAATACGGCCTGAAACTGGGCGAGATGCTCCAGCCGGCAAACACGATGGTCGTGGGCTATTCCAACGATATGAAGCAGTATGTCTCGACGGCGGAGGGGATAGAGCAGGGAGGCTACGAACCTAATGCCTACGTACCCTGGCTGGCGCCGGGACCATATAAACCTGAAATAGAGCAGATGATCCTGCAAACGGCGCTGCAACTGGCCCAGCAAGAGCGGGAAATGGCACAGAAATAATCCGAGGGTTTCACCAGTCCCGGCTGTCGTGCCAGGATGAGAGTCTTCTTCATAAAGAAAACGCCCGCGAAGTGAGAATGAGCTAATATATCCGTGTTTAATTTAAACCCGGAACCACCTGTTAAAATCCAACAAAGCTAGTCTCAAAATAAATATCTAAATAAAATGCGATTAAATGGCTGGGCAAGCAAGGTAATAGCCGGATAAAACGTCTTCCCGGTTAAAAAAGGGCATGTATAAATGGACTACGATAGTTTGGGTTTTTTGTGGAATTTCACGGCATAGCGGAGATTACAAAATGAAGGCAGGATTGAGGAAGCGGCAGGTAATGGTAATAAGGGCAACTATGGTGGCAGCATATCTGTTGCTGCTGGTGAGCAGCGGAGCGGCTTGGGCAGGAGAGGGCATAACCATTCTGGTTAATAAGGGGCCGTTCGCCGGCACAGAGCAAGCGGCGCAAGGCGAGGAGCAGGTAAACTGGTGGGACGACAATTATAGCGACGACCGAGCCTGCACGGAATGCTTCGCGGCGGTGGAACTGGCGAAATTTCTGCCGCGGTGCACTAATCTGAAAGCAAGCGATATTAAAATCCAGGCGGCAGAGGAATTACCGCAAACGGGTGATGTGATTTTAATCGGCAGCAGCAGTTCCAATGCTCTGATAGCAGCTCAGCAGGCTGGTAAAGGGGAAAAGCTTGAAAATTGCGAGGCCTTCAATATTCGCACTGTCCAAGCCGATGGCCGAACGATTACCATAATCGAAGGCAAAGACCGACAGGGGGCGCTATACGGCACATATGGCTATCTGGAACAACTGGGGATACGTTTCTTCGGTCTGGGGGAGCAGGGGACGGTTTATCCCGATAAGCCTATGGAACTGCCGAAACAGCTTGATATAACGGAAAATCCATCCTTCATCACCCGTGGGTACTGGGCGTGGGAGGACAGGGGCGACGAAGATTTCTTTCTGTGGATGGTTCGTAACCGAATGAACATGTGGACCGCAGCGGAAAAAGAAATAACCACGCTGAAAAAGTTGGGGATGAAACTGACATATGGGGGTCATACCATACAAGAGTCCTTTCTCAATGCCGCGGCGGAATACCCCTACAACTATCCCAAGTTCCAGGATGATGAAAACAAACCGGCTGATCCTTATGCACCATCAGACGAATACGCCGGTGATACCGACGGCGACGGGAAGCTGACGTTCTTCGAAGCTCACCCCGAGTGGTTCGGATTGTATCAAGACAAACGGACGGAAAACACGAAAATTATCGGCGGAGTCAACTATTGCACCTCGAACCCGGACGCTACGCACGAACTGGTCAAGAATATGGTGCAGGCATTTATCGACGGCCAGGGGAAATACGCCGATATCGCCAAGCTGAATATGCTGGATGTGGGCAAATGGTGCGAGTGCGAGAACTGCCGGCGGCAGGGCACCTATACCGACCGGCTTTTCCATATAGCAGATGCCATTTTAAAGGAGATCCAAAAAGCCCGCGCGGAAGGCAGGCTCAAACGGGAGGTGTTTCTGACCGCCTCTGCCTATAGCGAGACCCTGTCGCCGCCGACCCGGCCGCTGCCGGAAGGGTTCGATTATGACCATTTTTATTTGTTCTTAGCCGTAATCGCCAGGTGCTACGCCCATCCGTTGGCGGATCCGGCGTGCTCGGAGTTTAATCAGGATATATTGGAACAATATGAAGGATGGGCGCAGGGACAGGGAAGATATTATACGGGACAGATATTTATCGTCGAATATTACAATGTCAGCTCCTTCAAGTCGTTGCCAGTGGTGTTTCCCCGGATCATGGCGGCAGATATACCGTGGTATTATCGCACGGGGGCGAGGCATCTGGATTATATGCA
>ENA-ORXD01000964-ORXD01000964.1-sediment-metagenome-genome-assembly--contig:-NODE-964-length-28660-cov-17.925900_pt1 | contig 28660 bp, 23 predicted proteins | sample MGYA00237862_ERZ511471 | MGnify/ENA metagenome assembly ERZ511471 | reverse complement strand
CTGCTCATTGATGAACGATATACTCCCATCGAATGCGTGGAAGCCGGCTTTGCTGAGACATTTGTTCAATCAGTGGTTGAGCGCGTGCGGCGGAACCAATTTAAACGCGTATTGCCGCCAGTGGCGAAACTCAGTAACCGCACTATTGGCTACGACTTTCTATATCTGCGGGATTGGGGGACTTAAACCCTTTGCACCGCCCGTCGCTGCACATTCCATCTTCCTTGCGTCACCGCAAGTTTGCCCTGCTATGGGGAAGTTTACTGATCTCATTTGCCGGATCGCAGATGCAGATGTGGTCGTTGCTATGGCATGTGCGCGAACTGACTGACCAACCTGTGGTGGTCAGCGGCATCGGACTGGCGCGGTTTATTCCCATTCTGGTATTCGCATTATTTGGCGGCTTGCTGGCAGACCTGTTTGACCGGCGGCGGATTATGTTTGTATCCCAATCGGTGATGATGGCAGTGGCCTTTGCTCTGGCGGCCCTCACCCGGTTGGGGGTGATTCAAATCTGGCATATTTACGCCCTCACCGCCATTCAGGCGATTGCGGCCGCCTTTGATGTGCCCGCACGCCAGTCCATCATTCCCAACCTGGTGCCCAAAGAAGACCTGCCCAACGCGTTCAGTATGAGTTCGATCGCCGTCAACCTGGGAGCGATCATTGGTCCGGGGTTGAGCGGGGTGATCATCAGCACCATTGGCCTGCATGCCGTATACTGGATTAACGCGGTTACCTTCATCGCCGTTCTGGTGGCGGTGGTGTTTATGGGGCATGTGGAACAAGAATCGGCCTCCGCCCCCGGAAAAAGCCGCCGCCAATCTTTTTCATTCGACTCGATTCGCGAAGGCATCCAGTTTATTATCAACCAGCCGATCATCCTCTCCACCATGCTGCTGGATTTCTTCGCCACCTTTTTCTCTTCCGCCAACACCCTGCTGCCGTTCGTCGCCCGCGACATTTTACATGTGGATGCGGTTGGCTACGGGTGGCTTTCGGCTGCCCAATCCGTAGGCGCGATGAGTGTGGGCTTGATCATCTCGCAGCTGCGGGTGGTCCATAACCAGGGTCGCTTGCTGCTTTCATCGGTGGTGATCTTTGGAGTGGCCACCATATTGTTTGGAATTTCCCGTCATTTCTGGCTCACCATGTCTGCCCTGGTCCTGGTCGGCGCTGGTGACGCAGTCAGCACCATTATTCGCAACACCATCCGCCAGATTCAAACTCCAGACCGGCTGCGCGGGCGAACGATTAGCGTTAACCAGATCTTCTTTCTGGGTGGCCCACAATTAGGGGAAATTGAAGCCGGACTGGTGGCGCAAGCCTTCGGCACGCCGGTAGCGATCATCACCGGTGGAGTTGGCTGCATTCTGGCTGTGATTGGCATCGCCCAACGCTGGCCGCAACTTCGGAATTTTCAGGGAGACGAACCAACGCCAGCCCATAGTCCTAAAGCTGCCTGAAATCCACCTACCCCCCAATTTATAACGTGCAATTGCGCTCCCGGCATGGTATAAACGTAGTATCACTCACCCCCCTACCCGCTGCGGAGCAAAATTCCCATGCCCGAAAATAAATTATCTTTTCGCACCAAACTGCTCTACGGTTTTGGCGACATTGGATTCAGCCTGACCAGCACCATTCTGGGCGCTTTTTTCGCCATCTTTCTCACAGACGTGGTTGGCTTGGCGCCTGGGGTGGCAGCCATTGCCATTTTTGTTGGGCGTAGTTGGGATTACATCAACGATCCGCTAATCGGCCACCTGACCGACCGTACTCGCTCGCGCTGGGGACGGCGGCGGCCGTTTTTGCTGTTTGGCGCGCTGCCCTTTGGTCTGGCTTTTTGCCTGCTTTGGCTGCGCCCACCTTTTGAAAGCCAGATCGCGCTGGCGGTTTATTACGCGCTGGCCTATTTATTGTTCGACATGGCGGCCACATTTGTGTATATGCCCTATTACGCGCTGACTCCCGAACTGACTTCCGATTATGATGAGCGGACTTCATTGACCAGTTTTCGCATGTTCTTTTCAATCGTGGGCAGTCTGGTGGCGTTCACCATCCCGATTTTAATTGTGGGCGGCTTTAATCCGCAGAATCTGCGACGCGTCGCGTTGATGGGTGCGGTATTCGGTGGGGCCAGCGCGCTGCCTTTGCTTTCAGTCTTCTTTGGTACCCGCGAACGGGAAGAATTCATGCAGCAAGAACAACCCAGCTTACGTGAATCGTTTAAAGCAGCGGTGCGCAATAAACCCTTTATTTTTGGCGCGGTGATCTTTTTGCTCACCTGGGTGTCGATCGATATTCTGCAAGCCTCCCTGCTGTATTTTGTGAAATATATTTTGGGGCGCGAGGCGCAATCCGATCTGATCATGGGTGTGATTTTTGTCACCGCCATTTTCTCGCTGCCGATCTGGAACTATGCCGCCCACCATTGGGACAAGCGCACCGCCTACATCAGCGGAATTGCTTTTTGGGCGGTGGTACAGGTGGTGTTAATCACCACTGGAGCAGCCACGCCTACCGCTCTGGTGATTTTCTTGTGCGTACTGGCCGGTATCGGTGTGGGCGCGGCGCATGTGCTGCCCTGGTCCATTCTGCCGGATGCCATCGAATGGGATGAGTGGCAGACCGGCACGCGCCATGAAGGGATGTTTTATAGCCTGATCACTCTGATGCAAAAGATCGCCTCCTCGCTGGCTGTACCGCTCATCTTGTTGCTGTTGGAAGTAAGCGGATACATTCCCAATTCCGCCTCACAGCCGCCACAGGCCTTATGGGGGATTCGCCTGGCGGTAGGGCCGATTCCGGCAATTCTGCTATGCGGCGGATTATTGTTTGCCGCCCTTTATCCCCTCAAACGGCAGGAATATCACACCCTGGTTAAGGACCTGGAAGCGCGGCGTTCCACTCCATCCTCCGCGGAATAAGGAACCCTCATGCCTGAACTCAACATAAAACCAATCCAAAATAAACGCGAGCGCGAGATCTTTTTAACTTTTCCCTGGCAGGTATACAAAGACGATCCGTTATGGGTGCCACCGATCATCCCCGAGCGGCGCAAGGCCATTGACCCCCGCCTTGGGGGATTCTTCCGGCGCGGCGGCGAAGCCGACTTTTTTATTGCCTGGAAGGGAGAACAGCCGGTCGGCACGATTTGTTGTGCCGAGGATAAAGAAGCGAACGCCAATACAGGGTTGCGCGAATCCATATTTGGATTTTTCGAATGTGTAAACGATCCCACCGTAGCGAAAGCATTGTTTGATCACGCGGTTAGATGGGCGCGCGAACGCGGATTTCGTTCCATCACCGGTCCTTTTAATCTGGATTATGAAGATGGGTATGGGGTGTTAATTGAAGGGCGCGACCGTCCACCGGTAATTCTGTGCGGACACAGCCCGGACTATTATCAAGGGTTCTTTGAATCCTATGGGTTTTATCCCTCACGCGGCGATAACCTGGCTTACGCGCTGGATCTGACCCAAACCACCCCGGCGTTGGATCGCCTGACGCAAGGCGCTCAGCGCGCCCGAGCGTTGGACCGTTTCCAAATCCGTTCGGCCCGCTTTGACCAATGGGAAGCAGAAATTGACCGCGTGCACCCACTGATCAACGCCGCCCTGGCGCACCTTCCCGATCACCGTCCCTGGCCGCGAGAAACATTACAGGAATCGTTCGCTCCGTTCAAACAAATCGCTGATCCGGATTTAATTTTGTTTGCCGAAGAAAATGGCCAGACAATTGGTTTCTTTCCCGGTGTTCCCAACCTGAACGAGGCTTTCCTTCACGCCAACGGACTGCGTCATCCCTGGAATTACCTGCCTTTGCTGCCGCGGATGCGCCAGCGCACCCGCTGTTTGGCGATCAAGAGCGTGCTGGTCTACCCCGAATACTGGAACAGCGGCGTGGCGCTGATGTTGTTTGACGAGATGATCTGCCGGGCGCGGGAACGTGGTTACCAGTGGGCGGATCTATCGTTGACCTCAGCAGACAATCCCAAAACACCCATGCTGGCAGAGCGATTTGGAGCAAAGATCTATAAGCGGTATCGGGTATACCGCTTGGAGGTGGATTAAGCCCATTCGCTTTTGGTGTTTAATTGCCCGTAGGGTGGTGTTGAGGGCGGACGATCTGTTGGGTGTTAAACCATCCTGAAAATGCCCGAAACCCACCGTTCGTTGGTTGGTCAATCGCAATTGACCACCATCCCCAAGACGGTGCGGCGCCGCCTCAATCCCTTTAGGGTGCGGGGTGCCGCGCACGACGGGTTACTGCGGCGGCGCAATCTGCTCCGCGTACCAGGAAAGGTATTCCGCCATGTGCGCGGACCAATAATCGTTATTGTGCGCGCCTTCATTTTGCAGCCAGAGGTGGTCGATTCCATATTTTTCCAATAAACTCACAAATTGGACGGCGCCAGCGTAGTATCGATCGCTGGTACCAATGTCTACATACAGGTGGGGAATCTGTCCTGACGCGGTTTCACCGAGCAAGTAGAACAGGCGGTAATCACTGAAAACCGCGTTGGGTACGCTATGCGCTCCCACAGCATAAAAGGTGCCTGGATTTTCAAAAGCCAGCAGCGCCGCCCAAGCTGCCCCGCGCGAGATACCCCCGATCGCCCGGCAGTGAGCCTCAGCGCAGGCGTGGTATTCAGAACTTAACCATGGCAGCATTGCCTGGATTAACGCGGTTCCGTATTTTGAATCGAGAAAATCTTGCAGGTAATATTCCTCACGCGGCATGGCCACAATAAAGGGAGCGGCTTGTCCAGTAGAAATTAACTGATCAGTAAGTTGCGGTAAGTTCAAATCCAACCACTGCTCGTGGGTGTAAGATTGACCATGCAGCAACATCACCACTGGATAAGGATCTTCACGATTCATATCAAAACAGGGTGGCAAATATAAATTCACCAGAATCGGCTTGGGAAACAGGTCCGTTTCAAATTCCCGGGTTTCTAATCGGCCGCTCTCCTCCTGGCAACCCACAACAGTAGGGGTGGCGGGTACAGGGGTCGAAGTAGACGGCATGGGGGTGAAGGTAGCAGCAGGTTGAGTTGCCGTGGCCGTCTGCGTAGAGGCAGCTGGGGGAGCAAATTTAACCATCGGATTAAAATTTGGGTTGCAGGCTGTCAGCCAAAAGATGATAACCAACCCGCCAATCAGCTTGCTTGCTTTAAAAAATAAGGTTGAATTTGATTGCATCAGTATAGAATGTTTCCTTGACGATTGTTGCATATTCGGATTATACTCTAACCCGCCGGGGTGTAGCGCAGTTGGCAGCGCACCGTGTTTGGGACGCGGGGGTCGGCGGTTCGAGTCCGCCCACCCCGACAGGCACCGCCAGACGCTGAAATGCGCGCGGCGGTTGTTTTTTCTTAATCAAATTTGGGACTGGTCCTTTGGAAAAGCCATTTCTGTCCATCGTCATACCTGCGCATAATGAAGAAAATCGCCTCCCAAAAACTTTGGAGGAGATTGACTGCTTCATCCAAACTCAACCTTATCCCATCGAAGTATTGGTAATTGAAAACGGCAGTCGCGACCGGACTTTTGAACTGGCCCAGGAATACGCTGCCCGCATGCCATTTTTGCGCGTGTTTCAAGAGACTGCTCGCGGAAAAGGGCTGGCTGTAAAACGAGGGATGCTGGAAGCACGCGGCGAATATCGATTCATCTGCGACGCGGACCTCTCCATGCCCATCGAAGAAGTCAACCGCTTTCTACCCCCACAATTGGACAAACCCCACGTGGCAATCGGCTCGCGCGAAGCGCCGGGCGCGGTTCGTTACAACGAACCGGCCTACCGCCATTTTATCGGGCGTGTTTTTAATATGATGGTACGCGTACTGGCTTTGCCCGGTCTGCAGGATACTCAATGTGGATTTAAATGCTTCAGCGCCGAAGTCGCTGAAAAAGTGTTTCCACTGCAAACCCTGCCAGGTATGTCCTTCGATGTGGAAGTGTTGTTCATCGCCCGCCGGATGGGCTACAGTATCATTGAAGTAGCCATTCCCTGGTATTTCAGCGCCGAAAGTCGCGTGCGCCTGTTTGAAGATTCACTGCGCATGGCTGGAGATTTATTATCCATCCGCCGCAACGCCCGCCAGGGATTATATACCCTGCCCTCCAAATGAAATGAAAGTTGAAATTCCCGCGCAAGACCGCTACCCAGATCTGGAACAAGAGAAACGTCTCTGGCAAAGCGGAATTTTGCATGCCGCCGGATTAGATGAAGCCGGCCGCGGAGCCTGGGCCGGACCGGTATACGCCGCGGCGGTGATTCTGCCGGCGTGTGAATCGGTTTTGGAAGAATTAGACGGGGTGCGTGATTCCAAACTAATGACCGCCCGCCAGAGAGACCAGTGGGCGCAGCGTGTCCGGCTGGCTGCTTTGGCCTGGGGCGTTGGGTACGCCAGCGCGGCAGAAATTGATGAGATGGGTATCTTACCTGCCACCCGGCTGGCCATGAAACGCGCCGTCGCGGCGCTTGGCACTCCCCCACAGCATTTACTAATCGATGCCGTAAAATTGCGTGAAGTGAACCTGCCCCAGACTGTATTGATCAAAGGCGACCGGCGTTGTTTGAGCATTGCGGCCGCCTCGGTGCTGGCCAAAACCGCCCGAGACTCGGTAATGGTTGATTTTGAAACCCAATTTAAAGGTTATGGATTTGCCGCGCATAAGGGCTATGGCACGCGGAGGCACCAATCCGCGCTGGATGAGTTGGGCGCCAGCCCGATTCATCGCATGTCTTACGCACCGCTGCGGGCCCGCCTATTTGCGGAAAGCGAATTGCAAGCGGCTGAAGAAAACAAAACCCAACCAGATTAAAACAACAGACGCGCCAGCGAACCGGCGCGTCTGTTTTGTTATTCGGAAAAATAATCTTTATCCGTTGCTGTATTTGCGGCGCAGGAATACTTTGGTGATCTCGGCCACAACCGAGGGGATAAATAACAGCGGAATGGCTTCGGCCAGTTCAATCGGGTTGAGTGGAACGGTATCAAACACACCCTGGAAGAAGGGCACATAAACCACCATGATCACCAACACGAATGAGGCCAGGAAAGCGTAGTTCATCCACTTGTTGGAGAACACACCAATCTTCAACAGCGGATAGTATTCCGAGCGGGCGGTATAGGCGCGCAACAGCTCGGAAAGACTGAGGGTTACAAACGCCATTGTCTCGGCCAGGCGGCGATCGGTGGGATTGATGCTCATACCGATGTAGAAAGCCGTCAGAGTGACCGCAGTGATCGCCACAGTTTGAATGGCAATCCCGATCCACATGGGAGTATTGATGATATTTTCTTTGGTAGGACGCGGCGGCTGATTCATGATATCCGGATCGCCTTTTTCCATCGCCAGCGCCAGTGCCGGAGCGCCGTCGGTCAGCAGGTTTAGCCACAACAGTTGAATGGCTGCCAGCGGTGAGAAACCGGACACCAATGTAGCGATGAAGATGGTGGCAATCTCAGCCAGGTTACAGGAGAGCAGGAAGTACACAAACTTGCGAATATTGGAGTAAATGATACGACCTTGCTCAATCGCCGATACGATACTGGCATAGTTGTCATCGGTCAACACCATGTCGGCGGTTTCTTTAGCCACATCGGTACCGGTGATGCCCATTGAGACACCAATGTCGGAACGTTTGATCGCCGGAGCGTCATTGACGCCATCGCCGGTCATGGCGACGACTTCCCCATTCGCGCGCAGCGCGTCAACGATACGCATTTTATGTTCTGGCGAAACGCGGGCGAACACATCGGTGACCTTAACCCGCTCGCGCAGGGTTTCGTCGTCCATGTCATTCAGTTCATTGCCGGTCAATACCTGGTGCCCAGACTGCAGCAGTCCGATGTTTTCGGCAATGGCTTTGGCGGTGTTGGGGTAGTCGCCAGTGATCATAATGGTGCGGATACCCGCGCCGCGCGCTTCCAACAGAGCAGGTTTCACTTCCACCCGGGCCGGGTCGATCATGCCCACCATCCCAGCGAAGACCAGATCTTTTTCCAATTCTTCGCTTTTCACCTGATCGGGCATTACATCTACGATGCGGTAAGCCAGACCCAATACGCGCAAAGCGTTATTGGTCATCGCTTCGTTGGCTTCCAGGATCATCTTGCGAGAGGCATCATCCAATTCTTTGGATTGATTGTCACCCACCGCGTAGCGGTTACACAGACCTAAAACCACATCCGGCGCGCCCTTCACCGCGATGGTATACAGGCGGCGTTCCTCATCCTTGCCTTCAAATGGGGAAATATCTTCACGGACGGGTTCTTTCACCGCGTGAATGGTGACCATGCGTTTGCGAGTCGAGTCAAAGGGAATCTCCTGCTCGCGCGGGTAAGCCTGATTCATCTTGGAAGCAAATGCACCAGCTTTGGCTGCCGCAACCAGGATGCTGCCTTCGGTGGGATCACCAATCATGCGATAGTTATTGTTGCCGTTGTCACCAGCAATTTTTTCCAATTCTGCGTCATTGTTGAGTACACCCAGCCACAACGTGTTGGTGTGAACCGGATAATCTTCAACTTTGACTGTTTTGCCATCAACCAGGAATTCACCCTGAACGCCATAACCGGAGCCGGTCACTTCCATGAAACTGCCGTTCGCCCAAATGCGGGTGACGGTCATTTCATTTTGGGTCAGGGTACCGGTCTTATCGGTGCAGATCACGGTGGCCGAGCCCAGAGTCTCGACCGAAGCCAGCCGGCGGATCAGCGCGTGGCGGCGAACCATCTCGCGCATGCCCAGCGCCAGACTGATGGTTACCACCGCGGGCAAACCCTCAGGGACGGCGGCAATCGCCAGGCTGACCGCCACCATGAACATTTCGCGCACCACATCCCAACTGAACGCACCCGCGCGCCATACGCCAGCCACGAATACCAAACCACACACGGCTAACGCGCCGTAACCCAGCATTTTGCCCAGGTCGTCCAGGCGCTGCTGCAGCGGGGTTTGTTCTTCTTCCACGCTTTGCAGCATGTCGGCGATCATACCCAGCTGGGTATTCATCCCAATCGAGGTCACCAAACCACGGCCGCGACCATAGGTAACGGTGGTTCCCATGAAAGCGGTATTTTTGCGATCACCCAGTGGAATATCTTCCTCTAAATGCAGCATGGCATTCTTTTCCACAGGGACTGATTCTCCGGTCAGGGCAGCTTCATCAATACGCATGTTGACCGCTTCGATCAGGCGCAGGTCGGCTGGGATGAAATTACCAGCTTCCAGGAAGACAATATCTCCCGGCACCAGCTCGTGCGCCGGTACCGTGACACGCTTGCCATCCCGCAATGCCTGCGCTTCGGGCGCGGCCATGCGTTTGAGCGCCGCCAATGCTTCTTCCGCGCGGCTTTCCTGCACCACGCCCAGAATGGCGTTAAGCAGCACAATTGCCATAATCGCAATGGCTTCGACGGTATCGCCCAAAACCAGAGAAATTACCGCGGACACGATCAGCAAAATAACGATGAAGTTATTCAGCTGATCAAAAATCATCTTTAAAAATGTGGGGCGCGGTTTTTCCCGTAACTGGTTGGGACCGTACTTCTCCTGGCGTCGGGCGACTTCTTCCGACGTCAAACCCTGGCTGATGGGCGAATCGAGTTTTTCGAGCGCTTGTTCAGCAGTCAATGCGTGCCAGAAGATATCAAGATCCGGTGGCATCCGCTTTAATAAGGTTACTTCTTTATCAGACATGTTTTAGTAAGTCTCCTTCAATAATGATAAAAGCAGCAAGAGAGGCTGCCTACATTCTTACTTGGGGGCAATGCGCGTTCCAGCCGGAATTTCGGTATTCTTGGGGATCACCACAACTCCATCCCGCACTACGAAAAATTCATCGTCTAAGTCTTCCGAATCCGGGAATGGTTCAATGGTTACATTGCTGCCGATGCGAACATTTTTATCTAAAATGGCACCGCTGATCTGGCAATTTTCACCAATGCCCAGCGGAATGGTGCTCTCATGGTAATCTTCGGCCGAATCGTCATAATAGTCGGCGCCCATCATAATCGTGTCACGCAGCACTGTGCCCTTGCGGATCTGGCTGCGCAAGCCAATGACCGAATGGATGACTTCGGCATTGTCCACGCAACAACCTTCGGATAAGAAAGCCCGATCTAAGCGCGCGTTTTGGATGTTGGAACCTGGCAAAAAGCGTGCGTGCGTGTAAATTGGATTTTCCGGATCAAAGAAATTAAACGGAGGGTTGGCGTCACACATACGCAGATTGGTGTCATAAAATGAACGGATGGTTCCGATATCTTCCCAATAGCCATCAAAGTCATATCCATAGACGGTATGCGTTTTAATCGCCAGAGGAATAATATCGCCGCCAAAATCGTCGAGATGGGAATACTTTTGCAGCAGCTTCACCAAAACATCGGTCTTGAACAGGTAGATACCCATAGAACCTAAGAAAGGACGTTCAGGATCGTCACGGCTGACCAGATCTTCCAGCACATCCGCCTCTTTAGGTTTCTCCGCGAAACGGGTGATGTGATATCCCGAATCGCGTTTGAGAATGCCAAATCGCCCGGCTTCGTCTTTGCGCACCGGCTGTACCGCGATGGTTATATCGGCATCATTGTCCTCATGGAACTTGAGCATCTTGGCATAATCCATGCGATAGAGATGATCGCCAGCCAGAATCAGCACATTTTCAGTGTGGGAAGAAAGAATTTCAAATATTTGCTTGCGTACCGCGTCCGCCGTGCCCTGGTACCAGCCCGCATTTTGCATGGTTTGCTCGGCCGCCCAAATTTGCACCCAGCCAGTATGGAACACATCAAAATTATAGGTATGAACGATGTGCCGGTGCAATGATACAGAATTAAATTGGGTGAGAATAGCTACTTTGAAAATACCGGAATTTATGCAATTGCTGATCGGAATATCAATTAAGCGGTATTTTCCCCCGATCGGAACTGCCGGTTTGGAGCGATTTTTGGTAAGCGGATACAATCGACTCCCACGACCACCACCCAAAATGACTGCCAATACTTTAGATGATTGAGGCATGCTCTTTCTCCTGGCTTAGATTAAAATAATTTAAAATCCCTGTACTCCCATGATAAAGAATACCTGAGATCGAAGGATTAGTCAAATATTCTGAATCGCCGCTCACAACACAAAACAGCAAGAGTCCCCACTCGCAGAGCCAATGGGGGAAAGCGATTTTCGTTGGATTTTGAAAGGGGCGTGGCTTCTTAAATTTTGGCAAACAAGAACAAATCTTACTCTTCCAACAAACCCGATCCAGTCTCCTGGAAATTTTCTACATCCTTCAGAGTGGGTTCGTATTCGCCAATTTGCTCGAGAATTTCAAAAGGCGCAGTCAGATGAGTCACACCCGCCATTCGAACGGCGTAAATCTCTTCCATCGACTTTATACTGGCGGCAATAAGCTGTGTGGAGGTACCAGACAGGGCGCGAACCAGTTCACTGGCTAACTGGTGACCATCTTCCAGGCGGCGCAGGGCGCGATCATGATAGAAAATGAGGTACTGGGCGCCAGCCGCGCTGGCTGCCATCGCCTGCGCTGGATGGTAGACCGTGGTGATTGCGACCATCATTTGAGTACTGAGGCGCGCGCAAGCCGCGAAGCCAGCGGTAGTAGCCGGAATTTTGACTACCAGACGCCCGGACAACAACTTCCTCGCCCGGTCAGCTTCACGCAACATGTTTTCCACATCTGGCGCGGTAAGTTGGTAAAAAATGGGTGCTCCTGGCATGGAAGCTGCCAGATTGAGTAAGGTCGTCTCGGGGGGATATTCACTGCGTGTCAGAAGGGTCGGATTGGTGGTGATCCCCTTTACCCACCCCCATTCGGCAGCTTTTTGTGCCTGCGACACGATGGCAGAATCCAGATAAAAGGCCATCTTATATTCCTTGTCTATTTCTCCAACAATGCTTGATAGGGATATGAAAACGATATATTCATTTTATCAGTTTTTATTCGCCTGCCAAGCGCTCACCAGCAAATTATTTCTGCCGCCTCGCGACAACAAAGTACAATGTCTTGACAAAGGTTTTACATAAAAATAAGATTTAATTGACCGGATTAAGCCTGAATAAATGGAGGAATAAATGGAATCGCAAAAAACGTTTTGGAAGTTGTTTTATTTTCTCAGCCCATTGATTCCAATCACTTTTATCCTGGTGGCGCAACCATACGCGTTTAATAACATCTTCCTCCTGCTATCAATCATCCTGGGCGCGTCTGCGTATACCTATCTCTCCTGGCAATTTGTGCTCAGCGCGCGGCCGCCATTTATTGAGAAACTCTTTGGTCAGGATAAGCTGTATCGCTTTCACGCAGTGATGGCGGTGGTTAGTTTTGTGTTGGGGATCGCTCACCGGCAAATCAAAGTGATGGTGTTCAACCGGCAGGTGTTAACTTCAACCATCGCGATGATCTTACTGGCAGCGGTAATTATCGCCAGTCCTCTCTTTCTGATTGAGATTAAACCCAAACCAGTTGCCGCGATTAAGCGCTTCTCGGCGCGTGTCTTCCGCCTGAAACGGCGCACGGTAAAGCGCATCCACAACCTGACACTGGTGATTGGCGCTTTACTGTTAGTTCACGTGTTAGGCAGTACCGGGGCGACCCAATCTCTGGCGGTGAGAACGATTTATATAGCCTACTTTGCGATTGGATTAAGTTTTTACCTTTACCACCAAATCTACCGCCGTTGGATTTTGAATCGCAACGCCTGGAGCGTGGCAGGGGTGGCCGAAGTGGCTCCCAATATCCGTGAATTGAAATTAATCCCCGGAAATGGGCAGGGTTTCAATTACCAACCCGGGCAGTTTATGTTCTTACGGGTGTTCGGAAAAAATATTGAAAGTGAAGAGCATCCCTTTACGATCTCATCCAGTCCCAGTCAAAAGGGCTTTATCACCGCGACGATCAAATCTTCGGGAGATTACACCAGCAAAATCGGGCAGATCCAACCCGGCGACAAAGCCCACGTGGATGCCCCCTATGGTGTGTTCTCTTATTTACGACACAAACCACAGGGCAAAATGGTCATGATCGCTGGCGGAATTGGCATCACCCCCCTGTTGAGTATGCTGCGTTACATGCGCGACGTTGATCCGCATCATAACGTGCAGCTGATTTGGGGCCTACAAAGAGAAGAAGAAATAGTCTACAAGGATGAAGTAGAGAAGTTAAAGACTGAATTGGCACACTTCGATTGGGTGCCAGTCATGTCTAACCAGCCCGAGTGGCCTGGTGAAACCGGATTCATTACCCGTGAACTGATTGAGAAATATGCAGTAAAAGCAGGTGAAGATCCGCGTGAGATGGATTTCTATGTGTGTGGCCCGCCCATTATGATGGATATCATCATCCCCATTCTGGAAAAGATGGGAGTGCCCGCCAGAAAAATCCATTTCGAGCGCTTTGCTTTCTAAATGGATAGCACGCGTAACAAGACAGAGCGGGCTTGAGCGTGACTGCGATGTTCAAATAAATAGACACCCTGCCAGGTGCCCAAATTAAGTGAGCCTTCATCAATGGGAATGGTCAGGCTGACCTGCGTGAGCATGGCGCGGATGTGAGAAGGTGAGTCATCCGCTCCTTCCAAAGTGTGGCGAAACCAGGTTTGCGATTCGGGCACTAGGCGTTCCATGAATTTTTCCAGGTCCATTTTGGCGGTGGGGTCATAATTCTCGCTGATCACCAGGGACGCGCTGGTATGCTGCACATACAAACAGCACAACCCTTCCCGCACGTTCCACCGCCGTAAGCGATCGGCGATCTGGGGTGTAAAGGGGTACAACCCTTTTCCATGGGTGTGTATGGTCAGCGAATCTTTAAGCCATTCCATTGATCTGCCTCCCCTTCTAAACCTGAAATCGAGACTATTCGTCCGCCAGGCTGCTCCATTGGGAGAGTTTGGCATCCATTTCATGTTGGATCTGCTGGTATTCAGCCCCCAATTGATGCGCCTGTTCGGGGTTTAACCCGGCGTTCTCAAACATGCGCGTGATTTCAGCCAATCGATTCTCCAACCCGGCAATTTCATCTTCCAATCGTTCCATCTTTTTCGCCCGTTCCCGCTCCCGGTTTTTTGAGCGTTGTGCAGTGGCCGGTTTTGGGCGCGAGTCGATTACTTTTTCCACGGTTTCTTTTGTGGTTGGCAGGTTTTCCATTTCCGCCTGGCGTGAAGCCCGATACTGGCTGTAGGTGCCTGTAAACACATGCAGGGTTTCTTCTTTGGGATCCACTTCCCAAACCTGGGTGGCCAATTTATCGATCAGATAACGGTCATGAGATACCAGCAGAATGGTTCCGTTAAATTCAGCCATCACGTTTTGCAATACTTCCTGCGATGGAAGGTCAAGGTGATTGGTGGGCTCGTCCAGCAGCAGCAAATTGGCATTCTGCAAGGCCAACACAGCCAGGGCCAAACGGCCGCGTTCACCACCAGAAAGCATTTTCACCACTTTGAATACATCATCGCCGGTGAATAAAAACTTGGCCAGATAATCGCGAATATCAGCTGGCAACAGATGCGGGGCGACCAATTCAATTTCTTCTATCAAATTGTGTTCAGGGTGCAGGCCTTCATGCGCCTGGGCAAAATACCCAATGTGCAGGTTGGCGCCCATTAGCACTTCACCGGAATAGCAAGGTAATTTACCCAAGAGCGTTTTCAGGAAAGTGGTTTTGCCGGCGCCGTTTGGTCCAATAATCGCCGCGCACTCACCGCGTTTGAGCAGCAAATCGGGCACTTGAAACAGCGGACGTCCTTCATCGGCGTAGCCAATACTCAGGTTTTCGCTGCGCAGCACCAGATCTCCTGAGCGGGCAACAGCAGATAGATTGAGGTAAAGTGAGCGCGACACAGTCGGCGGAGCCAGCCGGGCCTCTTCCAGCAAGCGTTCCAACCGTTTGCGGCGGCCTTGCGCCTGGCGGGTATTTTGTCCGGCGATATTGCGGCGTATGTATTCTTCTTCTTTTTCGATGAAGGCTTGCTGTGCCTGGTATTCGGCCAGCAGACGCTGGTAACGTTCTTCGCGCTGATTGAGATAAGCGCTGTAATTTCCCCGGTACACTTCCAAAGCGGGCGTTAATTCCCAGATGTGATCCACCACCTGGTCGAGAAAATAGCGATCATGAGAGACAATCAGCACCGCGCCGGGAAAATCGCGCAGATAAGACTCCAGCCATTCAATCGCGGCGATGTCCAGGTGATTGGTAGGCTCATCCAACAATAATACGTCAGGGTCAGAAAGCAGCAAGCGTGCCAGCAGTGCGCGGGTTCGCTCACCGCCGGAGAACTGCTCCATCGGGCGGTTGTAATCAGCAAGGATAAACCCAAGGCCGGTCAATGTCATGCGGATACGCGTCTCATAAAGATAGCCGCCGCGCAACTCAAAGGTTTCCTGCAAGCGGCCATATTCCGCTAACAGGGCGTCATGATCCTGCCCAGGCTGCCCCATGGCGATTTCCATCTCATGCAGGCGGTTTTGCAACTCGATCAGATCCTCGAATACGGTCAAGCATTCCTGCCAAAGGGAACGGTGGGTTTGGAAACGCGCTTCTTGCGGTAAATAGCCCATCTTCAGCCCGCGCGAGCGGGTCAGACTTCCCGCGCTGGGGTCTTCCATGCCAATCAGAACGCGCAGCAAGGTGGTTTTTCCAACCCCATTCGCGCCCACCATGCCAATCCGCGCGCGGTGAGGAATGCTGAAGCTGAGGTCCGCGAAAATATCATCCGGACCATACGCTTTGCTGAGACCGTTTGCGGTAATAAGTGCCATAAATAGTTCGATAATCTCCGTGCGAAAATTCCGCGTGAAGTATAACATAGCCTGACTGTTCTGTTGCTCCTGCGGAAGTCTGCTTGCCACCCGAGGAAGGATTTGTTAAAAATCGATTCTGCACGCGTGTTATAATGCGAATAGATCTACTCTTGATGGGAAAAGCACATCATCCGCGAATCATTTTTCTCTTTGCGCACCAACGAGGCAACTTATGAAAAAATTTATCGCGATTGCCGGAAATATCGGCGTTGGAAAGTCCACCCTGGCTCGCTTGCTTGGCCAACGGTTGGAATGGCAGCCATTTTACGAGCCGGTGACGGAAAATCCTTATCTTTCCGATTTTTATAAAGACATGCGCGCGTGGGGTTTCCATTCGCAGATCTTCTTTCTTTCGCACCGCTTGCAAATCCATCTGGATTTATTGAATTATCCTGGTTCAGTAATTCAAGATCGCAGCATCTATGAAGACGCGGAAGTGTTCGCCCAAAACCTGTTTTTGCAGGGAACGCTGGCAGAGCGCGATTGGAACACTTACTGGGCGCTTTACCAATCGATGACCGAATTTCTCCCCCCACCCGATCTGATGATTTATTTACGCGCATCGGAAGAAACCCTTTTGAAGCGCATTGAACAGCGCAACCGGGATTATGAAAAGAAAATTCAGCCGGAATATCTAAAACGGCTGAACGATTTATATGAAAACTGGATTCACGGGTTTACTTTGTGCCCGGTGCTGACCGTACCGGCAGACGACCTGGATTATGTTGCTCATTCCCGGCATCTGGATTTGATCGTAAAGAAAGTGCAAGAAAAATTAACCGGCAAGGATGAAGTGATCTTCAACGCCGAAGAAATGGTTGATGATTAATAAAACAGAATTAATGCAAATAGCCCGGTTATTCGCCGGGCTTTTTTTATTTGGCGGTTTTGCAATTCTACCGCGGCTCGACAATCAATTTAATCGCCGTGCGTACCTTTCCGTCTATATCCACATCCACAAATTCAGGAATGCAAATAATCGGAATACCATCTTCAGCAAGGTAGCCTTTTGCTAGAACCAAAGCTTTAATGGCCTGATTCACAGCGCCAGCCCCAATTGCCTGCACTTCTGCATAGCGGTGTTCTCTCATAACGCCTGCAATGGCTCCGGCCACTGCTGCAGTGCGAGAGTTGGCTTTCACTTTGATGACGTCCATTTTAACTCTCCCTTCAATCCTCGTTGACCAACTAGATGACCTTTATTAACGTATGCAAAGGGGCACTACCAATATGGACTATTAATACCTATTTTTATAAAAATTGTACAAGATTTACCCTGTGGATTCAAGTGCCCCTAAAATGCTGGTGATTCTCTGCCTTTTTTCCCCAGTTTTTTTCCACTGAGAGTTATCCATATATCCTTTATATATTTAATGAATATAAGGATAGTAATTGCAGTAGTGGTGTGGATAATGTGGATAACCTGTTAATAGATTAAAACCACCCCCGTATATAGGGTTTTCTACCCTGGCTGGCTCTATATATGGCTAGAAATTCCAAAATTTTTTATATACAGATAGCTGTGGATAATTGGGGATGATCAGCTGAGATAAATTTTGACCGGTGGATAGGTTGTGGACAAATTGGCTATATGGGGGTTTATTATTACCTGCTCCCATATATAGGGGTACGGGTTTTTAAGGTTATTCACAGATTAACACGAATCCCTGCATATTTTTCCACAATTAACACCAGTTATCCACAGTTATTGACATTTTATCCACAGCCGTTTTGATTTTAAAGTAGATTCTGTGGAAAAAGATTCCCCCAATCGGCCCCGGGAAATATCCATGAGAAAGGTTTGACGCAGTGAATTTAATAAATCTACCGGGGTGATTGGAAAGGAAAAATCGATTGGAATTGATGAAACGAGGGGATACAGGATGGTTAGGTCGACTCAATCCCGTTCGCAGAGGCCCATTGGTCAAGGGTTTCTTCGATGCCATCCAGATAAGCATCCAGCGCGGAAATGTTTGCTTCCAGGTTGTTTGCGGTGATCCCAATGGTTTCCAAAGCGGATTGCCAGGCTGGCAAAACATCAGCAGGATCTGGCAAGTTGCATAGAGCGCGCGTCCACACTCGCAGCAGCGGCCAGGCAGCCGCGGCGGGCTGGTCATTCCACAAGGCATCAATCGCGTTGAGATAATAGTTATGTCGCTGAGGCAGCAAAATTGCCGGGCAATCTGGCTGGCGGCTTACCAGGGCTAACGTCTGCTGGCAGTTGGCCAACAGTTCTTCGCGCTGATTGTCTGGCAGCGGGTTGGGCATGAAGAGATCCACTAACCCGGCGGCTAGACCCGGGCGTTGCAGCGCCTGAGCGCGGGCGGGAAATTCCAACATGAATCGACGCTCGGTTAGCGGCAGCCCGACCAGTAAAGACACGGAATTAGCCGCTTTTTCCAGAGCGCGTAGGTATTGCCAGAAGGTGAAATACGGGTTATCGAAGCGATTCCCATCCAGATCAAACCAGATGGCGCGAGCGGCATCGGCCATAGGGCGCGCGCGCGCGATGACATTTTCGGGAGAATAGTACTGCGAGCAAACACTGGCCTGGGTGAATTCGAACCAGTGTTGCATGTCATGCAGCACCAGCGGACCGGCACATAAAAAACCACCTACCCAGGCATCCTTACGCAACTTGCGCGGCTGGTTAAAGTAAGACTGGGGCAGGTGGCAAAAGTCAAGATGAACTTCTCCGGTAGCCTGGATGATTTCCCGCGGGGATTCAGGTTGCCCATTGTGGATCAACACCAGGTCGATATCGGCGGTGCCACCCAACAACGGCTCTTCTTGAATTAACGACCCGGTGAGATACGCGCAGATGATATCACGGTTGCGATAAACCCGTTCTGCCACCGCGTTTCGCGCCAGCTTCATCAAAGTATCCCGAGTGATCCGCATATATTCTTCCCCTTGGTCCCCATTCGGCTGCCGGAGCAGTCAGTTGGTTTGAGTTAACTCGCGTTGCCCACCAGCGGAAGTTCAGGCTGGAATGGCGGCAACTGAAGCACCTGGCGAATGCGATTCTCGATCCAGCTCAGGTCTTCGGGATTGCGTACAAAGTCCATGTCGTTAGAATCGATAGCCAGCACCGGCGTTTGCCGCTGATCGGCCTGGTGAACAAAATACTCTTCGTAAGCCTGGTTGAGCGAGGCGATATAATCGCGCTCCATTTGGCGCTCGTAGGGGCGGTCGCGCAGGGCGATGCGCTGCATCAGCATTTTTGTCGAAGCCCGTAAATAAACCACCAGATCGGGCTGGGTAATTTTTTCTCCCAGGGCTTCGTGCACGCGATTATACATATCCAACTCGTCGCCCTTTAAATTGATGCGGGCAAACAGGCTGTCTTTATCAAATGTGTAGTCGCCGATGATGTGGCGGTTTTCTTGTAAAAGCGCCGGAACGCCATTATTTTGCTGGTGATAGCGGCTGAGCAAGAAAAAAATTTGGGTCTGGAAAGCATAACGGGCGCGATCGCTGTAGAAATCGCTTAAGAAGGGATTTTCTTCGAAGACTTCCAACAGCAGATTGGCATCAAAAGACGGCTGAAGCATACGCGCCAGGGTGGTTTTCCCGACACCAATGACACCTTCTATAACGAAATACATGAATTCTCCATCGGTTAACCCCACAAGAAATGTGGGAAAGATTGAATTGGTGCGAATAATATACCACACAATCCCTGGCGAGATTTTTAAAAAACCACGAATTTTAAGGATCGACAGGTTAAAAAAAGCGCGCAGGCAGGCGCGCTCTGAAATCAGTCATTGTAGAAAGGTTCAATCGGGAAACAGCTTCTCCAATTCGGACGGAATCATGTGAATACCGGCATTGCCTGCCGAGCGGCGCAGCAATTTCCCTTGCGCGTCAAATAAGAAATAGGCTGGCCAAAAAACGCTGTCAAAACGCTCTTTGAGGATATGCTGGTTATCCAAGGCGCAGGGATCAGGGATCTGCAACGATTCTATCTGCTCGAGCACTTTTTCCCGGAGCGTATCCTCCTCCTGGCGTGGCGCGTGGACCGCGATCAGGCGCAGCCCGCGGGGGCTGTATTTTTGCCGCCATTCGCGCACATAAGGCATGTTCTCATGGCAAATGTGGCAGCTGACTGCCCAGAAATACACCAGCACAGGGCTTCCGATCAGGTCTTGTGGCGCGGGTGGCGCGGCATTTAGCCATTCCTCAATTCCATCCAAAACAGGCAGCGGGGCATTTAACGGTATGGGCATCTTTTCTCCTTTTCAACTCGCGCGGGTCTTTTGGCCGGGTTTCCAATCCGAATCGCACATTCCGCCGGCTTGCAGCGCTTCCAGCACGCGCAGGGTCTCATCCACACTGCGCCCGATGTTGAAATTGTGCACCACACAATATTGCAAGATTCCCTGCGTATCGATGATAAACAGTCCGCGCAGGGCTGCCCCCTCCCGCTCGTCCAGCACACCGTAATCACGCGACACCCGCCGGGTTGGGTCTGATCCTAGCGGGAAACGCACTCCTGAAATACCATTTTGTTCGCGGGGGGTATTGAGCCAGGCGCGATGCGCGTAAAGCGAATCGGTGGAAACCCCCAGCACATCCGCGCCCAGGGCAAGAAAATCGTCGTAATGGTCAGAAAGGGCCAGGATTTCGGTCGGGCAAACCACCGAAAAATCGTATGGGTAGAATAACAGCACCAACCAACGCCCGCGATAATCGGATAAAGAGGCTTGGGTGCCGCCTTGTCCGGTCGGTGCGGCTGTTTTAAGGCTGAATTCGGGAGCAGGTTGGCCAACCCTGGCTCGTGAAGTGTATTCGCTCATAATACTCTCTAATCATGAATAATTCGGATAATTTTTGTAAGATTATTTTACCTGATTCGAGCGGGAAAGAATGAAAAACCGGTCCCTTGTACAGGAACCGGTCTGGTGTTGCTGGATTTTCAAACCCTATTCGGGCATTGGCAGTGCTTCGAGCTGGCTGATCATATCGCTGACCACATCGAAGCCGCCCTGCCAGAAGGAGGCTTTGCGCACATCCACACCAGCCTGGTCGAGCACATCCATCGGCGCGGCTGAACCACCCGCCGCCAGCAATTCGATGTAGCGCGGCTTGAAGGCTTCTCCCTCGGCCTTGAACTGGCTGTAGAGCGAGAGCACCAGCAGCTGCCCGAAGGTGTAGGCATACACATAAAACGGGGTGTGGTAAATATGCGGGATGGAAACCCATTCCCAGCGGAACTCGTCGTTGATCTCTACCGCGTCACCGAACTGCTCGCGCAGGTTATTGAGGTAGGCTTCGGCCAGTTCATCAACCGAAGCGCCGTTCTTGATCATCTCATGGGCTTCGCGCTCGAAGAGGGCAAAGTAGGCCTGGCGCAGAATGGTGGCGTAGTTGTCGTCTACTTGGGCGAAGAGCAGATCGCGGCGCACGGCCTCATCGGTTTCTTCGGCCAGCAAGCGGTCGACCAGCATCATCTCGCCGAAGGTTGAGGCGGTTTCGGCCAGCGGCAGGCAGGCGTGGGCGGTGAAAATGCTGTGGTGCGAGGAAAGCATATTATGGATGGCGTGCCCCAGCTCATGCGCCAGAGTGGAAACGTCGTCGGTGCGTCCCTGGTAATTGACCAGAACGTAAGGGGTCATTTCGGGCAGCACATAGGCGCAAAAAGCGCCGCTGCGTTTGCCCTTTTGAATGGTGCTGTGCAGGTGCTTGTCGGCAAACACGCGTTCCGCCAGAGAACCGAAGCGGGGATGAAATTCATTGAACGAGTCCAACACGATATCCGCGGCCTGTTCAAAGGGATAATGCTTGTCTGAAATGGCCACCGGCGCGTAAACATCGTAGCGGCGCAGGCGTTCCACACCCAGCCAGCGGGCTTTAAGTTTAAAGAAACGCTGGAAGACGGACGCGTTCTTCTGGCAAACATCCAGCAAGGTGTTTACCACCTCGTCGGGAATGTCATTGGCCAGGTTGCGGGTGGCCATTGGGTTGGCAAAGCCGCGCAGGTCGACGTTCTCATTGCGCCAGTCTCGCACCAGGGTCTGGTAGATCTGGCCAAGGATGGGGCCGTCTTCGCCGTACACGCGGTACAGCTCCTGGTAGGCGCGCGCGCGCAGCTCGGGGTCGTGGTGTCGGGCGTAGACCATCAGCTCGCCGCGGGAAAGTTCTTTCACTTCGCCATCTACTTCGAGTTTGAACACATAGCGGTTGGTGATGGTGGAGTAGAGCATGATGTGCGCGCTGACGCCGGTGACATCTTTGATATTGATGATTTTTTCTTCTGGCTCGGTCAGGGTGAAGGGTTTGAAAGAGCGCATTTGCACCAGCCAGTAACGATAATCACCGCTGGCATCCAGCAGGCGCTTGGCATTCGCGTCGTCCAATTCTTTCCACCACAGGCTGAAGAACAACGTGCGGTTGCTCAGGCCGGCCAGGAATTGATCCACTTTGGCTTCCAGAGACTGGGCGGTCTGGTTTTGGGTATCTTCGGAATACCACAGGCCGCTAAAGCTGCCCAGTTTTGCCGCCAAATGATTGATTTCTTCCATCTTGTTGATGATGGACAGGAAACTTTCCGCGGAAATTTCCGGGACAAGCTGCTCGCGTGTTTTTTCAAATTTAGCGGTCAGATGATCTAATTGAGTGAAGGCGTTGGCCAGTTCCGGGCTTTCGGGGGCGGGGAACAGGTCGGCCAGGCTCCACGCGGTTTGAGGATAAGATTGGGCTTTACTCATGGGATCTCCATTCAAAGGTTAAGAATGACGAATCAACTGCCTTAAACGATCGATAGGGTGGCGCTGGCCCGTCTCAGTGTCATCATAGTACCAGCACAACCAGCCGTTACGCGGGCCGGGTTGAATGGCCCGGGCGATTTGGTGAATTGACCCGCGCTGTCCATTATATTCTATACTGGCATCGGCTGTGATTCGCGCGCATAAGGTGGAATCGACGCCAAAGTATAAGGTTTGGCCCGGTTTCAAGAGGCCGGCCTCGAGCAGCGCGCCGAAAGCCACGCGCTTCTGACGGCGCGGGTTGGGGGTGGCGCGCAAGGAGGCTTCGTCCGGCACGTCTGGCAGGCTGGCGATGCGTTGGCGGGCGATCTCCACGTATTGCGGGTCGCGTTCGATGCCAATCCACTGGCGGCCGAGCTGCTGGGCCACCGCTCCGCTGGTTCCGGTCCCGAAGAAGGGATCCAGAATCACATCGCCGGGGTTGCTGGCGGCCAGCAGCACGCGATAAAGCAGCGATTCAGGCTTTTGGGTGGAGTGGGCTTTTTCCCCATTCACCCGCAGGCGCTGCCGCCCGGTGCAGATGGGCAGGTGCCAGTCGGAGCGCATTTGCAGCCCGTCGTTGAGTGACTTCATCCCGTGATAGTTGAAGGTGTATTTCGCGCGGCGGTCTTTCACCGCCCAGATGAGCGTCTCATGGGCGTTGGTGAAGCGCACCCCGCGGAAGTTGGGCATGGGGTTGGTTTTGATCCACACAATGTCGTTCAATATCCAAAAACCCAGGTTCTGCAAAATGACGCCCACGCGGTAGATATTATGGTAGGTGCCGATCACCCACAGCGTACCGCCGGGCTTGAGCACCCGCCGGCAGGCGGAAAGCCATTCTTCGCTAAAGCGGTCGTAGGTTTGAAAATCTTCAAACTGGTCCCAGGCGTCGTCCACCCGGTCCACTCGTGAGAGGTCGGGCCGGTGCAGTTCTCCGCGAAGTTGCAGGTTGTAAGGCGGGTCGGCAAAGATCAGGTCGACCGAGTTATCCGGCAGGGTGGCAAGCACCTGGCGGCAATCCCCCTGGATCACCTGGTTGAGTGGCAGCGCGCTGGAGGGTGTTTGTTCGGGCATGGTGGTTTTGACCTGGGCGGAAAGGATTTGGATTAATTGTATCATTGACGGCTGGTGAGTACCTCTTGGACTTCTTCAATTCTTTAAAAGCGTCAATAATGGGGAAGATGGTATTAATTCCATTAAGGGTAGGGTGGGTAAAGGGAGGCAAAAGGGTATGCATTAACAATTGTTCAAACCGCCCGTAACCCACCATTTCGTAACAAAAATCCGTTGGTGGGTTGAGGGCGGTTCATTAGGCTGGGTAACTTTTGGAGGTGAATTTCCGCCCTCTACCCACCCTACATCTTTGTGACTTGAATTGAAAACCAAAGCATGTCTTGAAGATAGTTGATGATCACTGGTGAGTTACGGGCGAGCTTGCGAATTTGGAAAATGAATATCGTTTAATCGCCCTCCACCTCCCTGCGGGTGGATTCCCCCTTACACGTTGGTTTGGCATATAATCCAAAGAGAGGGATCTTTTTTCTTTGCGGGGAAAACAGGAGAAAATCAAATGAATATCGAAGATGTACGCACCATACTGATCATTGGCGCCGGGACGATGGGCAGCCAAATCGCGCTGCAATGCGCGATGCATGGCTTTGAAGTGAATCTTTATGATATTTCGGATGACGCATTGGAGAAGGGCGTGCGCCTGATTCACGGCTACCTGGATAGTTTTGTGGCGCAGGGAGCGCTGACGAGCTCTCAGGTGCTGGCGATTATGGGACGCATTCACCCCACTCCCGACGCGCAAACCGCCGCCCAGGCGGACCTGGTGAGCGAATCAGTGCCCGAAGACCCGCAGTTGAAGGGCAAGGTCTTTGCCCAGTTCAACGCGCTGTGCCCGCCGCATACCATTTTCACCACCAATACCTCATCTTTAGTCCCCTCCATGTTCGCCCAGGCGACCGGGCGGCCGGAGCGGTTTGCCGCTTTGCACTTCCACGGCTATGTGTGGGTCTCTAATGTGGTGGACATCATGCCGCACCCCGGCACGTCCGCGGAGACCGTCGCGCTGTTGGAGGCTTTCGCCAAACGCATCGGCCAGATTCCCATCCGGTTGGAAAAAGAGAATTACGCCTATGTGTTCAATTCCATGCTCAACGCGCTGCTGCGGACGGCAACCTCACTGGCCGCCAGGGGTGTGGCTTCCTTTGAAGATATTGACCGGGCCTGGATGGGGGTGATGAAATCTCCCGTGGGACCCTTTGCGATTCTTGACCAGGTCGGGTTGGCGACGGCTCATGACATCAACCAATATTGGGCTCAAGCGTTGAACGACGCGGAGTTACAGCAAAACGCCGATTTTCTAAAAACCTACGTGGATCAAGGAAAATTGGGGGTCAATACCGGCCAGGGATTTTATACCTATCCCAACCCGCGCTTCCAGCAGCCCGGCTTTGTAGAGGGGACGGATTAGGATTTTGTTCGGGGACACCTGATATTTAACAAATCCATGTTCTGGGTGGCTTCCTACCCTACGCATTTGCTGTTTTGCGACTCTTGATCAATTCAATCGATCGAGGAGTATTTTATGATAAAAAGACTGTTGATATTTTTGATTTTGGCAAATTGCTTATCAGGTTGTTACGAAAAAATGGATATGAACACAACATCCTTCTCAATAAAAAATGATCTATCTGCCGGAGAGGAAATTAATTACGAGACTATTTATGGTAGTGTCCAAAAAATAATTAATGAAAAATTACCTGATGCAGAATATGCTGCTACTTACTACCAGTGTTCTTGCCAAAAATGCATATTGAATGAAGGGAAATTAACATTCTTGTTCAAAGAAGACTATGAATATCTGTTGGGTTTTAAGAAAATCTATTTATTTGCATGGGTGGTGGTAAATTTACAAAATGGTGAATTTGATTTAAATATTACTGACGTCACCGATAATTACCCCAACTTAGAGAAATATAGTGAGGTTAACAACCAGGAATTTTATAAAGTATTATCGACGGCTGAAATTTATCTGGCTGAAAAAGACATTTCCGATTGTAAGCTTGAAATCTCACAACAATCAGAATATTGGCAGATATTGGTTGGCTCAATAAATAATACTGGATATTTTGATGAATTCGGTATTACATCTGACGGTAAAATTATTCAATTATCAAATCCTATTACTAGGGACTAGGAAATTTCCAATCATGTCGTAGGGTGGTGCAGGGTATCAAAAGTGTAGATGGTGCCGTTCTGCATCCCAGCGCGCGAACCGATTTCTATTCACCCAAGAATCTTGCCTTTATTTGGTTTATAATAATGTGGTAATAACGTGCAATCCGTTATATACTGTTTTAACAAAAAGTTCAGGAAGAGGGCCGCGAATCATGAAAGTATCTGTCTCACAACAACAACTGGCACACGGTCTCAGTGTCGTTTCTCGCGCGGTTTCACCGCGCAGTACTTTACCTGTGCTTTCCAATATTCTGGTAGCCACTGATGAAGGACGGTTGCGGCTCTCAGCCACCAACCTCGAACTGGGTATCTCGTGCTGGATTGGCGCGCAGATCAGTGAAGAGGGCGCGGTGACCGTACCGGCGCGCACCTTCAGCGATCTGATCAACACGCTCCCCAATGAAACGGTGCTGCTGGACCTGAACGAAAAGACCCAAACGCTTAACGTGCGCAGCGCGTCCTCAACCACTGACATTAAAGGCATTGACGCGCAGGAGTTTCCGCCCATGCCGGTGCCCGATCTGAGCGCGGGCACGGAATTGAATGTAGCCGACTTCAAAGAGATGATCCAGCAGGTGGTATTTGCCGCCTCTACCGACGAAGCCCGCCCCGTGCTGCAAGGTGTGAACCTGACCGTGGCTGACCACGAAATATCGATGGCCGCCACCGATGGCTTCCGCATTTCGGTGCGCAAGGCCAAGCTCTCTACCCCCTCTGACCGGCCGATGGCTGCCATCATCCCGGCGCGCGCATTGAGCGAACTGGCGCGCATTGCCAGTGACAGTGAAGAAAAAGTGACCATGGTGGTCCCGCCCGGACGCGGACAGGTACTCTTCCACTTTGACGATGTGGAACTGGTCTCGCAATTGATTGAGGGGAACTTCCCGGACTATAAAGCCATTATCCCGCGTTCCTCCAAGACGGCGACAGTCATGTCGACTGCGTCTTTCCAAAAAGCCTGCAAGCAGGCTGAAATCATCGCCCGCGAAGGAAACTACGTGGTGCGCCTCAACATCCAGAACAACGAGGAAGGTCCAGGCAGCGTGGAAGTCTCGGCTCAATCGGAAGAGACCGGCAACAGTGAAGTAATGGTAGACGCCAATATCACCGGCAGCGGCCTGGTTATCGCCTTTAACGTGCGCTACTTGCGCGAAGTATTGGATGTCATCAAGTCGCCCAGTGTGGCTCTGGAGACCAACGCCAACAATACCCCCGGTGTGATCCGCCCGGTAGGCAACGAAGATTTCATCCATGTGATCATGCCGATGCACCTGGGATAATTCAGGGTATGACGTTTATTGGTTTAAACCACTGTGATCCAATTGGAAAAACGATTTGACGGTTTGATTGAGGCTCCCTTCCACACGGTGGGGAGCTTTTAAATTCAGGAGGCTATGTGACCCTGCCCCCCACTTCCTCATCCGATTTTCTGCTCAGCATCCATCTGGCTTTGTCGCAATATCCCATTCTCAGCAGCCGGATTCGCTCGCGGATGCGCAAGCGTTTATACGAGCGTGGAATCATCGACCGCCCCACCTTCGAGGCGCGCGCGCGCAAAATGGCCATTCGCTCGCAAAAACGCGAAGGTCTGTTGGATCCTTTGTATGAAGAACCCGCGCCTGTATGGGATCAGCGCCTGGCCAAAGTGCGTGATTACCTCACCGATTTGCTCTTCAGCCAGCGCCTGACCTTCGACGAGTTTAGCGATATCGTCAACCAGGTATTACTGGAACGCGGGGTGGCGGAAAACGAAACCTTACTGGCCATCAACCCGGAACTCTCCCCCATTGAAAAAGTCTTCGAGCAGGCCATGACGATCGAACGCCTGCCGTATGAAGAGCGCTCCAAATTGGAAGCGCGTCTGCTGGAATGTAAAGTGGTATTGATTCGCTCGCTGATCAGCGACCAGCTGCGCTATATCAACATCGCCAAAGAATGGTTCACCATCGACGACCTGGCGGAGATTTATAAGCGCAAGATCGGCGGCGGCAGAATTGGCGGCAAGGCGGCCGGCATGCTCTTGGCCATCCGCATTCTGCGCGAACTGGCAGACGAAGAGTTGCTAAACTGCCTGAACTCGGCTGAATCGTATTACATGGGTTCAGACGTGATGTATTCCTTCATGAATATCAACAACCTCTTCCACTGGAACGACCAGAAATATAAGACTGAAGAGGAAATGCGCATGGATTATCCGCGCATTATCGAAGACTTCGAGTCGGGTGAATTTCCACCGGATGTACTGGAGCGTTTACAAGGACTGCTGGCGTCGGTGGGAAACCGCCCGCTGATCGTGCGTTCCTCCAGTCTGTTGGAAGATAACTTTGGCACCGCCTTTGCTGGCAAGTATGAGAGCGTGTTCCTGCCCAACCAGTCCACCCAGCAGGAGAATCTACGCGCGCTGACGCGCGGCATAGGGCGCATTTTTGGCTCTACCCTCAACCCCAACGCGCTGGTGTACCGCGCCAGCAAGGGTCTGGCCGATTATGATGAGCGCATGGCGGTGTTGATCCAGGTGGTGCAGGGCGAGCAGTTCGGCCAGTATTACCTGCCGCACGCCGCCGGGGTGGCCTTCAGCCGCAACCTGTACCGCTGGTCGCCGCAGATCAATCGCGAAGACGGGTTTGTGCGCATGGTATGGGGTCTGGGTACGCGCGCGGTCGACCGGGTGGGCAACGACTATCCGCGCCTGGTGGCGTTAAGTCACCCCACACTGCGCCCGTCCACCAATGTGAAAGCCATCAGCCAATATTCCCAACGCTATGTGGACCTGATCGACCTGAAAGAAAACAGCCTTAAAACGCTCCCGATTCATGATGTGATCAG
>ENA-ORXD01000962-ORXD01000962.1-sediment-metagenome-genome-assembly--contig:-NODE-962-length-28686-cov-10.565801_pt1 | contig 28686 bp, 16 predicted proteins | sample MGYA00237862_ERZ511471 | MGnify/ENA metagenome assembly ERZ511471 | reverse complement strand
ATCACCGAGGAGGTCTCTGCTGATGCAGGGGTCTTCTCCGCCTTTGAGCGGGAGTCCGAGGAGGCGGTCAGGGCATATTATGCCGGCCATGAGGGCCTGGCGACCGACGATTTCGGCGTGATCAAGGTGAGGAATATCGTCGAATCGATCCTGCCCCAGGCGCGGGCGCGGCTGGTCGGGCTCCTGGAGGGGATGACCGGCCCCCTGACCGATGAGGGGTGGGCGCGGGTGCTCAGGTCGGCGTACCGAAACGAGCAGATGGTGGAGGTGCCGAGCCAGCGCTGGCTGCTGGTCATCGGCGGGAGGGACCCGGCGGCAATCAGGGGGTTGATCGTGCGGTATGGGGGGGTGGTTGAGGAGAGAAAGGTGAGTGGAAGTTCCAGGCCCGGTGCAGGTGGCGATGCAGATGAGATGCCTGGCCTGGCGACTGATGACTTTGACGTGATCCAGGTGAGGAATATCGTCGATTCGATCCCGTCTGAGGTGCAGGCGCGGCTGCTCAGTTTCCTGGAGGGGATGAAACCACCGCTCACTGATGTGGGATGGGCGCGGGTGCTGAGGTCGGCGTACGGGAATGAGCAGATGATGGAGGAGTCGATCCAGCGCCAGCTGCTGGTCATTGGCGGGAGGGACCCGGCGGTGATCAGGGGTTTGATCCTGCGGTATGGGGGGGACCGTGCCGGGGAGAGAAAGGAGAGTGGAAGTTCCCGGCCCGGTGCAGGTGGCGATGCAGATGAGATGCCGGAGTCGAGGGGGCAGAGTAGAGTTGAGCAGCTGATCGTATTACTGAAAGGAAGCAAATCTCCGAAGGATCAGGACAGGATCGTCCAGCTCCTTGTCAAGGAAGGGCCGGAGGCGATCGATTCCCTGATCGCCCTGTTAAAAAATAAAGACCCGGGCGTCCGTAAGCGGGCGATCGAGGCGCTCGGTCTGATCCAGTATCGGCGGGCGACAGAGGCGCTGCTTCCCTGTCTCAAGGACCCGGTGGCAGGGGTTCGGAAAAAGGCGGCATGGGCCCTGGGTCTCCTCAGAGACACACATGCCCGGAGCGACCTGATGATACTGAGGCGGCGTGAATCCGATCCCGAGGTGAAGAAGGAGATGGATCGGGCACTGCGGAAACTGGGGAGATCTTGACCCAGATGGATCTTCTCTTCCAGAACGACCCGGTTACACCACCCTGTGGTCCGCAAGCGGGCATGCCATCACCGAAAAAAGGGATGGTTCCAGGTTATGGTCACTGATACAGCAGTTCAGAGAGGGCATTGATCCATCTGTCCTCTTCATCCCTGTATGATATGGCAAAGACGGTATAGCCCATCAGGTCCAGCCTGTCCCTCTTTTTCTCATCGTCACGCCTCTGAGCGTCTGTGTCATGGTCCGGGCCGTCGACAAAGATCAGAATCGGATGACCGTTGCTCCGGTAGATAAAATCCGGGCGGGCGACGATCTTATCGCCTTCTGCGATATTCTCCTGCCCGGCGTCCGGGAGGGGGAGGCCGGCTTCGTTTATCCTCTTGAGCACCGCTTCATCTCGTTCGTTGAGTCCAGGTGTTGATGCACGCCATTTTTCCCAAACACGCCCTGACGATCATGCGCGTTGATCAAAAATCCCGTAATTTTCACCGTCTAAAAATGAAAGAAACCAGATAGTATTCATCTTCTCAATCGAACCGGGACCGGAATTGATAATATGCCGCTCTTTTCTCTCAGTCTTTATCACGAGACCTTAATTTGACATTTTTTTATCCATTTATTTATTATCGATTCATAAATAATTCAAAACCTTATTAACTTTAATTTCACATTTAGTAGTATGACATCTGGACGTTTGATGACGTTCAAAGAAAAAATTCACGGATTGGTTATTCTATTCGGTCAATCTGGATGTGGTAAAACGACATTACTTCAAAAATGGGCAGATTACCCAGGTTATTCTTATCTTACTATCGGCTCTCTGATCAGCGAACAGACACGAGGATCCGCTCGCACAGAGTGGCCAGACGCCGTCCAGAAAGAATTTCAGCATGCGGTTGAGAGCGCAGAGGGCGATACAGTCCTCTGCGATAATCTCGAACTCCTGTTTGCCTCCGACCTCTCCCTCGATCCCATCCGTCTCCTCAAACAGGCATCCCGGAGGAAGGCGGTCGTTGCCGCCTGGAGTGGGTCCTATGATGGTTCGACGCTCTCCTATGCAGCGCCTGGCCACGATGAATACAGGGTGTATTCACCCGCCGATCTTGCAGATGTTACCCTCTTCTCAGTGAACGAGGCGAATGCCCTATGAAGTATGGCGATCTTGTCCAGTTTGATCCAATCGAAGATATTGTGCAGTTGCGGGAAGCAGACGACAGGCGCGAGGCCGAGCGCCTTGTCCGGACCTATGTGATCTCGGATGGCATGGCCGAGAAGATCACCTCCACGCTCATCCCTCTCCTCGAACTCAATACCGCCCTCGACAAAAAGGGGCTCCTGATCGTCGGCAACTACGGCACCGGCAAGTCGCATATGATGTCGGTGATCAGCGCAATCGCCGAGCATGCCGATCTCGCCGCACAGGTCAAGAACGATGCGGTGCGGGAGAAGGCAGAGTGTATTGCCGGTCGGTTTGTCATTATCCGGACCGAGATTGGCGCAGTGCGGCAGTCGCTCCGGAATATTGTCTGCGGCGAACTCCAGCGCAACCTCGCAAAGATGGGTGTCTCCTACACCTTCCCACCGGACGATCAGATTGTCAATCATAAGGATGCGTTCATCGAGATGATGCAGGCGTTTGGGGAGCAGTATCCGGACAAGGGACTGCTCCTCGTCGTAGACGAACTGCTGGACTATCTCAGGTCGCGCCAGGAGACCGATCTGGTCCTCGATCTCAACTTCATGCGGGAGATCGGGGAGTCGTGCCGGTTGAGCAATTTCCGCTTTATGGCCGGCATCCAGGAAGCCCTCTTCGACAATCCGAGGTTCGAGTTTGTGGCCGATTCGATGCGGCGTGTGCAGAAGAGGTTTGAGTCGGTCAGGATCTATGGGGAGGATATCGCCTATGTCGTCTCCGAACGCCTGCTCAAGAAGACGCCCGAGCAGGAGGCGAAGATCCGGGCGCATCTGGAGCGGTTTGCGCCCCTGTACGGGGATATGAACGAGCGCATGGATGAGTATGTGGCGCTCTTCCCGGTGCACCCGCGGTATCTGGAGACCTTCGAGAGACTGTATATGGTGGAGAAGAGGGAGGTGCTCAAGACGGTCAGCCGCGATGTGAAACGCCTGATCGACGTCGAAGTGCCGGCGGGTCGCCCGGGGATTCTGTCCTATGACGGGTACTGGTTCTCTCTCTCCGAGGATATGTCTGTCCGGACGAACGGGGATATCAGGGATATTCTTGAAAAAGGCCAGATCCTCCAGAGCATCCTGGAGCGTTCGTTCGATAAGAAAAAATACCTCGATACGGCGGTCAGGATCATCCACGCCCTCTGTGTTCACCGCCTGACGACCGGGGATGTGAGTTCTCCGATCGGTCTGAAGCCCGAGAATCTCAGGGATGATCTCTGTCTGTACCTGGATCTGCCTGAGCCCGATTCGGAGTTCCTGCTCACGACGATTGAGACGGTGCTCCGCGATATCAGCAGGACGGTGAGCGGGCAGTTCATCTCTTACAATGATGAGAATGGGATGTATTATCTTGATGTCAGGAAGGACATCGATTATGACGCCAAGATCGAGGAGAAGGCGGCGTCCCTGAATGAGTGGAAACTGGACCACTATTATTTCGATGCCCTGGCCCGGGTGATGAAGACGCCCGACGCTACCTATGTGAGCGGCTATAAGATCTGGCAGCATGAGGTGATCTGGGCGGACCGGAAGGCGGGTCGTCCGGGATATCTCTTTTTTGGGGCGCCGAATGAGCGGTCGACCGCACAGCCTCAGCGGGAGTTCTATATCTATTTCATTCAGCCGTTTGCGCCGCCGGCGTATGACGATGAGAAGCGCCCTGATGAGGTCTTCCTTAAACTGACGAAATGGGATGATGATTTCTATAAAGCCCTGAAGCGGTATGCAGGCGCACGCGAGATGGCGAGCACGGCGTCGGCGACGAACCGCGGGGTGTATGAGAAGAAGGCGGACGAGCACCTGGCGGTGATGATGCGGTGGATGCGGGAGAATATGCTGACGGCGTATCGCGTCTCCTACGGCGGCGTGGAGAAGAACCTGCTCGAATGGGCGAAGGAGGGGGCGGTCCCGACGGGCGGCGATGTGATGGCGACGATCAACGGTATCGCCGCCTATTGTCTGGCGCCGCATTTCGAGGATCTGGCGCCGGACTATCCACGTTTTTCCCTGACGATCCGGGGTGCCGACCGTGACGATGCGGTGAAGGATGCCCTGACGTTTCTGCGCGGGGGTCTTGAGACGCAGCGGGGGACGGCAGTACTCGATGCCCTTGGACTGCTGGAGGGGAGGCAGGTCAATCCTGAAGGTTCTCTGTATGCCCGGCATATTGTGACGCTCCTCGAGGAGAAGGGGGTTGGGCAGGTGCTGAACCGGAGCGAGATCATCGCGGGTGAACGGGGTGTCGAGTATGAGCGCCGGTTCAGGCTTGAGCCCGAGTATGTTGGTGTGCTCCTGGCGGCGCTGGTCTATCACGGCGATGCGGTGGTGGCGTATCCGGGTGCGAAGATCACGGCGGCGAACCTTGAGGAGATGGCAAAGAAGAGCGGGGCGGATCTGATCGGGTTCAAGCATGTGGATCGCCCGAAGGAGCCGCCGGTCGAGGTGCTTGCCGAACTCTTCGAGACGCTCAGTCTCTCGCCCGGTCTGGTGAAGAACGCAGCGAACCACCGCGAGGCGGTGCAGCAGCTTCAGGACCGTCTGCATGAACTGATCCCGCAGGTGGTGGCGGCAGAGCGGCGCCTTGACTCGTCGCTCCTGCTGTGGGGGCGCGACCTCTATGACGAGCAGACGAAGGAGCAGAAGAAACAGAGTCTTGAGAGCCTGAAGGTGTTTCTAGAGTCGCTTCAGCGGTTTAAGACCGAGGGGCAACTGAAGAACTATAGCGGGACGAAGGCGAATGTGCGGGAGCATGTGAAGGAACTTGCGTTGATGAAGGAGATCGAGGGCCTCGTACAATTCTGTTCAGATCTTGCGCCCCTGACGGCGTACCTCTCGCAGGCCGAGATGATGCTCCCGGCAGGGAACGAGTACGGGGATCGGCTTTCTGAGGCGAAACACTCGATTTTTGTGCAGCTGGAAGAGGGAGCCGAGATCACGCGGGCGTTCCAGAACGATCTCAAGCGGGAACTTGAGAATCTGAAGAGGGGTTATATCACCGAGTACCTCCGTCTCCACCGGCAGGCGCGCCTGAGTCATGAGGAGGACGAGCGGAAGAAGCGGTTGAAGGCCGATTCCCGCTTTGTGGCCCTTCGTGCCCTCTCGGGTATTGAGATTCTGCCCAAGAAGTCCCTGAACGACTTTGATGCGGTCCTGTTGAGATTGAAGCCGTGTTTTACCCTGACCGAGAGGGATCTGGAGCGGGAACCGGTCTGTTCCAACTGTTCGTTCAGGCCGAAGGATGAGGAGGCGGCGTCCGCGCCAGGGGCGGTGCTGGATCATCTGGAGGATCGTCTGGATGCGATCTATACGGCGTGGACCGGGATGCTGGTGGAGAACCTGGAGGACCCGACGGTGGAGGCGAACCTGGACCTGCTGAAGCCGCGGGACCGGGCGCTGGTGACGGATCTCCGCGAGAGCGGGGCGTTGCCTGAGATGGTCTCGTCTGATCTGGTGCGGGCGCTCACAGAGGCGCTTTCCGGTCTGGTGAAGGTGACGATCACGGCGGACGATCTGCGGCAGGCGTTGATGGCGAACGGGTCGGCGTGCTCGGTGGAGGAGATCGAGACGCGGTTTGACGAGTATGTGCGGAGTCTGGTGAGGGATAAGGACGAGCGTAAGGTGCGCCTGGTGGTGGAGTAGGATGACTGAGTATGAACTGACAGAGGAGCGGCTCGATGCCGTTCGCAAGATTGAGGGGTTCCCCCGCGGGAAGGACAGTGATATCATCGCCCTTTCTGACCCACCGTATTATACGGCCTGCCCGAACCCGTGGATCGGGGAGTTTATCGAGCGGTACGGGCGCCCGTTCGATCCCGGGGAGAAGTACGACTGCGAACCGTTTGCGGCGGATGTGAGCGAGGGGAAGAACGATCCAATCTACAACGCCCATTCGTACCATACGAAGGTGCCGCATAAGGCGATCATGCGCTATATCCTCCACTACACGAAACCCGGGGATATCGTCTTCGACGGGTTCTGCGGGACCGGGATGACCGGGGTGGCGGCGCAGATGTGCGGCAACCCGGACGCCGAGTACAGGGCGACAGTCGAGGGGGAGATGCCTGAGGCGCAGTGGGGCGCCCGCCGGGCGATCCTCTGCGATCTCTCGCCGGCGGCGACCTTCATCGCCTACAACTACAACAACCCGGTGGACCCCGCGGCCTTCGAGCGGGAGGCGAAGGCGATCCTTGCCGAAGTGGAGAAGGAATGCGGCTGGATGTACGAGACCGACCATGTGCTGGACGGGCGGGTGCAGGTGAAGCGGGACGTGAACGGCGCCACCGCCCCGGTGAAGGGGCGGATCAAATACACGGTCTGGAGCGACGTCTTCGTCTGCCCCCACTGCTCAGAGGAGATCGTCTTCTGGGAGGCGGCGGTGGACCAGAAGGAGGGGAAGGTCCGCGACGAGTTTCCCTGCCCGCACTGCGGCGCCACGACGACGAAGCGCTCCCTCGAGCGGGCATGGGAGTACGTCCATGACGATGCCCTCGGCGAGACGGTGCGGCGGGCGCGGCAGGTGCCGGTCTTGATCAACTACTCGGTCGAGCGGAAGCGGTTTGAGAAGACGCCGGACGAGAACGACCTCGCCCTGATCAGGCGGATCGAGGAGGGGCGGATCCCGTACTGGTACCCGACTGATAAGTTGCCTGAAGGGGAGAAGATGTCAGACCCGAGAAATGCCGGCGTCACCCATGTGCATCAGTTCTACCCAAAACGCAATTTATGGGTTCTGTCATCGATTTACGATAAAATAAAAAATAGACCATTAAAAGAGCCGAAACTTCTTTTATTAACATTAACAAGTCTCCTTATCTATGATTCAAAGTTATGTCGATGGCGTCTTGGTAATCGAAGTGGTCCACTTTCAGGAACTTTGTATATATCATCGATGACGATGCCACTGGATTCATTAACAATCCTTGGAAACAGAATTAAAAGATTTTTTGAGGCAAAAAATTCGATAAACACAATTTCTGGCAATGTTTTGACTTTTGCTTCGTCTTCATCAGAATTATCATCGATACCATCAGATTCAGTCGACTACATCTTCACCGATCCCCCCTTCGGCGGCAACCTGATGTACTCTGAACTGAACTTCCTCTGGGAGGCATGGCTTCGGGTCTTCACGAACAACCGCTCCGAGGCGGTCGTCAACAGGGTCCAGCGCAAGGCGCTCCCAGAGTACCAGGCATTGATGGAGGGGTGCTTCGCCGAGAACTACCGGATCCTCAAGCCCGGGCGCTGGATGACCGTCGAGTTCCACAACTCCCAGAACAGGGTCTGGATGGCGATCCAGCAGGCACTGATGCGGGCAGGGTTCGTGATCGCCGATGTCCGCACCCTGGACAAGAAGCAGGGCACCTTCAACCAGGTCTCCAGTTCCAACCAGTCAGTCAAACAGGACCTCATCATCTCCGCCTACAAACCCAACGGCGGACTCGAAGACCGGTTCAAACTCACCGCCGGCACCGAGGACGGCGTCTGGGACTTCGTCCGCCAGCACTTAAAGCACCTCCCGATCGCCCCGGAGAAAGACGGCATCCTCCAGTACATCCCCGAGCGGCAGAAACACCTCCTGTACGACCGCATGGTCGCCTTCCACGTCCAGCGCGGGATCATCGTCCCGATCTCGGCCCCGGACTTCTACTTCGGCCTCTACCAGCGCTTCCCCGAACGCGACGGCATGTACTTCCTCCCCGACCAGATCCCCCTCTACGAGCAGAAACGCCTCGTCGCCGACCGCATCGAGCAGATGAGCCTCTTCGTCCACGACGAGAAGAGCGCCATCCAGTGGCTCAGGCAGCACCTCGACGGCGCCCCAAAGACCTACCAGGAGATCCAGCCCGTCTTCATGATCGAGACCAGGAACACCGACAAACACGAGGCCCTCCCTGAACTCGGTGACATCCTCGAAGAGAACTTCCTCAAGGACAAAGACGGTCGGTGGTACGTCCCCGACCCCACCAGGGAATCAGACCTCGAAAAGATCCGGGAGAAGTCCCTCCTCAAAGAGTTCGCCGCCTACCTCACCACCACCGGCAAACTCAAAACCTTCAGGACCGAGGCCGTCCGGGCCGGATTCAAGAAATGCTGGTCAGAGCGCGACTACGCCACCATCATCAAGACCGGCGACCGCCTCCCCGGCACCATCCTCCAGGAAGACGACGTCCTCCTGATGTACTACGACAACGCCCAGACACGGCAGGGGCACACCCAGCATGGAAGAGGTTCAAGCCGGCAAGTGGCTCTGGAGCAGTGAGTACGCCCAACCCGTCCAGGTGATCGAGACCCAGGAGATCTGGGGCACGACCACCCTCAGGTTCTGGGTCCCGAGCGCCAGCACCGTTGCCGTCGGCGACGCATCCTCCTGCATCCCCCTCCACAAGGCCCCGGCCCTCACAAAAGACGAGGCGATCGCCCGCGCCGCCGCCGGGCAGATCCTCGACCACCTCGCCGCCACCCCACTCCTCGCCCCCCTCTTCTCGCCCGTCACCCCCCTTCCGCACCAGATCGCCGCCCTCGCCCGCGCCTGCGCCCGCGACCCCGTCCGCTGCCTCCTCGCCGACGAAGTCGGCCTCGGCAAGACCATCGAGGCCGGTCTCGTCATCAAAGAACTCACGCTCAGAAACCGTGCCGCCCGCATCCTCGTCGTCGCCCCCCGCGGCCTCGTCACCCAGTGGGTCGCCGAGATGGGGACCCACTTCGGCGAGACCTTCACCCTCCTCGACCCCGCCGGCACCGACCCCTCCCTCTGGCAGCGCCTCGACCGCGTCATCGTCTCCATCGACGCCATCAAACCCCTCAAACAGCGGCGCGGCTGGACTCCCGCCCATATCCACCAGTACAACCAGGACCGCTTCCACGCCGTCACCCGGGCCGGATGGGACCTCATCATCGTCGACGAAGCCCACAAACTCGCCGGCACCAACCGGCAGGTCGCCCGCCACACCCTCGGCCGCGCCCTCGCCCGCTCCGCCCGGCACCTCCTCCTCCTCTCCGCCACCCCCCACCAGGGCAAAACCGACGCCTTCCTCCGCCTCATGAGCCTCCTTGACCAGAACACCTTCAGGGAAACCGGCCAGATCGACCGCGACGACCTCCAACCCTACATCATCAGAACCGAGAAACGCACCGCCATCGGCACCGACGGCGCACTCCTCTTCAAACCCAGAAAAACCCAGATCGTCAAGGTCGAATGGAAAGACGAACACCGCCTCCAGGCCCAACTCTACGACGAGATCACCGACTACGTCAGAACCGGCTACGACCGCGCTCTCACCGAGAAGAGAAACTACATCGGCTTTCTCATGGTCCTCATGCAGCGCCTCGTCTCCAGCAGCACCCTCGCCATCCGCACCACCCTTGAAAAACGCCTCAGCGTCCTCGAAGGAGACGCCCGGCCCAAACCCGCCAGCGTCCCCCCCGACGACTGGTGGGACCTCGACCCCGACGACCAGATCGACGAGGCCGTCCAGGCCGAACACTCCATCCACACCCAGGAAACAGAGCAGGTCCGCCGCCTCCTCGACCTCGCCCGCCGGTGCGAATCCGCCCGCCCCGACGCCAAAGCCGAACGCCTCGTCGACCTCATGCACGCCCGCCGCGGCGACGAGAACGACCCCGACCTCAAATTCCTCATCTTCACCGAGTTCGTCCCCACCCAGCAGATGCTCGCCGACTACCTCGCCGCCCGCGGCTTCTCCGTCGTCCGCCTCAACGGATCAATGGACATGGACGAACGGAAACGGGCCCAGCAGACCTTCGCAACCACCGCCCAAGTCCTCATCTCCACCGAAGCCGGCGGCGAAGGCCTCAACCTCCAGTTCTGCCACATCGCCATAAACTACGACCTGCCCTGGAACCCCATGCGGATCGAACAGCGGATCGGCCGCGTCGACCGTATCGGCCAGACCCACGACGTCATCGTCTACAACATGGTCTTCTCCGGCACCGTCGAACAACGGGTCCACGAAGTCCTCCTGGAAAAACTCCTCGTCATTTTAAACGACCTCGGCTTCGACAAATTCAGCGACGTCCTCGACTCCAGCGAAGCAGAACGGGGCTTTGAAGACCTCTTCATCCACGCGATCCTCGACCCCGAGCACACCGACCGCTACCTCGACACCTTCATCGCCGCCGTCAAAGAACAGGCACAACAGGAACGCCAGACCCTCTCCTCCCTCCTCGACCAACCGATCCTCTCCCCCGGCGACGTCAGGGACTACCTCCACTCGCCCCTCCCCGCCCTCACCGAACACCTCGTCACCTCAGCCCTCAGGGCCCGCGGCGGAGAAATCACGCGCAGCCTCCAGGGTTACGACCTCAGATGGCCAGACGGCCACCGCCAGACCGGCATCGTCTTCGCCCCTCCCGGCGACGGCACCGACCTCACCCTCCTCACCGTCGCCGATCCCGCCGTCGGCGCCCTCCTCACCGGCATGCCCGTCGCCTCTCCAGACGCCCCCCTACCCACCGTCCAGATCCCCGACCTCCCCGCCGAGGTCAGAGGGCTCTGGTCCCTCTGGAAACTCTCCATCTCAGGCACACCAGACACATCTCTCCATGCAATCCCCTCCTTCATCGCCGACACCGGACGCCCCTTCCCCATCGCCGCCAGGAAAATCTGGGACGCCCTTGCCAGGGGCACCTTCACGATCACCGGCAGCACCACCGCCGACCCCGCACTCTATGACCAGAGCAGACGCGGCGCCGCCGGGACCGATCCCCGAACAACACCCGGACAGAACGGAATCCCGACCATCTACCCGGTCCTCTTCCTCAGAGTGGAGGGCGGCCATGACTGACTGGCGGACCCAGATCCTCAACAGGCTTCTCTGCGCAGACAACCCCCTCATCGTGGCGCTCGACCCCGACCACCTCCTCCTCGAAGAAGGGATCTTCCAGGACCTCCAGAAACGCCAGATCGACCTCCTCACCTACACCGACCCCATCGCCTTCAGGCACACTTACGAACCCCGCTACCGGGAACAATGGGACACCGGCGAAGAAACGCCGCGGCTCATCGTCCGGTTCCCCCACGCCCGGAAGGAATCGGTCCCCTACGACCTCCTCCAGAGAGGCGAATACATCAGGATCACCCTCGCCGACCTCTTCCCAAACCTCTACTACCAGACCATGCAGGCCATCGACCCCGGGCACTACGACGCCCTCTTCGAGGCAACCCGGAACACCCGCGGCAAACGCCTCGGCCCGAAACAGACCGCGGCGTTCATCCTCGATCAGATCTTTTCCATACGTCCAGAGAGCGTCAGATCATCCGCGGACCTCATCGCCCTCCTCTGCCAGATCCACTACCGGCACCAGACCGTCCCCGACGTCCTCATCGACCACTGCCTGGAAACCTGGAGAGATCAGCACCACCCCGGCATACCGGCAACCAGGGCCCTTTTTGAACACGACACCTTCATGGCGTACCTCCAGGACCAGTGGGCGCGATACATCAGCGGCAGCGACCCGGCACCCGCCGTCCCCTTCGACAACGACGGGATCAGACTCTATATCGACACCTTCTTCCTCGAAGGGGCGTTAAAACCTCTTCCCGCCTCTCCCTCCGCCCGGATCCCCGGGTGGGCGCACTGCGGCGTCATCCGCGACCAGAGCAGAGAGCGCATCTACCGCCTGGAAACCCTCCTCAACCGGATCGCACAAAACCTCCCCGGCCAGAACAGCAGACTCGACGACTGGAAACAGTGCGCCCGCCTCTGGGCCGAGGCGATCACCCTCTTCTCCGGCCTCTCATCTCCGGTGCCAGAACACCTCCAGACGCAGTATCACACCCTCCACCAGACAATCGAGACCGCCTTCGGAGAATGGATCCGCACCACCTTCCCGACACTTCCCGACCGCCCCTACCTCCCCACTCCGGTCATGGTCCACCAGATCCCCCACTACCTCGCCCACAAAGGCGGCGACCGCATCGCCCTCATCGTCATGGACGGCATGGCCCTCGACCAGTGGCTCATTATCAAAGAGACGCTCGGGGACGACTTCGCCTATACCGAAGACCTCGTCTGTGCCTGGGTCCCGACCCTCACCTCCATCTCGCGCCGGTCCCTCTTCGCCGGCGAAAAACCATCCCTCGTCTCGGGAGTGAACAGGGACACCCCGAGCGAAGAAAAACTCTGGCGCACATTCTGGTGCGACCACGCCAGACCGGAAACCGCCATCGGATATTTCCGGGGGAACACCCTGGTCTCTGACGCAGAGGTGGACGAACTCGTCCACGACGCCACCCCCGCGATCACCGGATGTATCATTAACACCATCGACAATCTCATGCACACGACCATGATGGGCATGCCCCAGATGCACGACAACGTCAGGCGCTGGATGGAGACCGGGATATTCAGGCGATTCCTCGCCCGCCTCCTCGCCCACGGCTACCAGGTCTACCTCACCGCCGACCACGGAAACGTCGCTGCCACAGGCATCGGCAGCCCTCGAGAGGGCGACCTTGTCGAGGAGACCAGTGCCCGGGCCCGCATCTATAACCACGCCTCATTTGCCGAAGAAGCACACGCCGCATACCCGGAAGAGTCCTCTGTGTGGCCGTCACAGTACCTTGGTACCGGCCACGCAGTCCTGCTTGCCGATGGGCTCAACGCATTTTCTTCCCCGGGCAAAGAGGTCCTCTCGCATGGCAGCATTGCGCTTGAAGAAGTGTTTGTCCCCTTCGTCCATATCAGGAGCACAGAACAATGTCACAGATGATTGGATTTGACCGATCGCTCAGTCTGGACTGGCTTGACGCCGCCGCCGGCGTCTCCAGGGAGACGGGGGACATCGAGCGGATCCGGGAGTATCTGCACGCCTATCTTGCAGAGTGCTCCCCCAACTACACCGCCCGGCGAAAGACGATCACCGTGCTGACACGGGTGTGGAGCCGCGTCCCCGAATCCGACCGCCCCTTCAGGGACGCCGCCCTGGAGCTGCTACCGACCCTGAACCAGACCGACCGGATCTGGCTTCACTGGGGGTTGTGCCTCTGCGCCTACCCCTTTTTCCGGGATGTGGTCAGGACCGTGGACCGTGCTCTCCGGTACTATGGCAGTTTTTCAAAAACAGAGATCACCCAGCAGATGAGTGAGACCTGGGGAGAGCGGGCCACCATGCCGCGGGCGGTGCAGCGGGTGATCGCGTCGCTGGACGAATGGGGCGTCATCGCCAGGGGCGAGAAGAAGGGCAGGTATGAGCGTGCGGCCCCTCTCTCGACACAGAACAAAGATCTCGAGATCTGGCTCCTGAAGGCGGTGGTGCGTGCAGATCCAAAAGGATCTCTGCCTCTGGACCGGATCGATGCAGTCCCGGAGGTTTTTCCGTTCTCGTTCTCACTCTCGATCTCCGACATTCTCACATCGAAAGAATTTGACGTCTCGCAGATGGGAAATAACAGGTTTGTGATCCGCCTTCTGGAGAGGAAATAACAGGAAAAAAAGGTTTCAGATTGCGTCCTGACGACCCTCTCTCATCAATCTGAGACCCCACCGGCAGGACACCCATCCTGCAGAATAACATCCAGGATCTTTTTTCTGTTCTCTCTCCCCACCCGACAGACGCCCCTTCTGGGAAGCACCCGGATATTTTTATGCGACGCCTCCAGATCTGCAAACTCCTTGCTCGTGATCATCACCCCCCCGGTGCCTTCCGGGATCGTCTCAAACCACCCGATTGAGTTCAGATATGCGATATAATGCTTTGGCAGACAGAAGATCAGCACGGTTCTCCCGGTGCACACCTCTCTCATTTTCGCGCTGAACCCCTGTGCGGCGTCGAGAACCTGGAGTTTTTCGATTGTATCGATATGGTATTTATGAGGTATAATCTCATCATGCTGGTTGACAAGCCCGTATCTCCCTGAGATGATATACAGATCGGCATTGCACACCCCGCCCAATTCATCTACAAACGACCTGACCTCAGAGAACATACCGGCGTACATCATCCGTGCCGGGCGAAGATAATCCTTCAATATCTCCCGGTATACCTCCTCACGGTCCAGATCGTCTGCCGGGATCTCAAGACCATGCTCTGCCAGAAGTCTGTTGATCTCAGTATGCTCCCGAATATCGATCCCGGTCCCTAACTTCGACTTCCAGAAATTTTTTGGAGGCAGGATAGTCCCTGAATCGTCGGTGATAACTACGACCTCTTTTAGCACACGGATCTCCCTCTACACCCTATTGTTCTGTCTGATCACCCTTATTATTTTCATATTCAAGATCCCTGAAAGATCGGAGATCACCCTGCGGACAATCGAAGACGGCGCCCTGGGATTCTCCAGAAGACGATTTTTACCTCATCCTCAGGCCACATGCAGGTCGCCCCAACCGGAACCCCTCTCCAGGATCACGCGGGCATAAGACCCCATGTACGCGTGCAGCTGCCTACTGCACACATGCCCCGTCCGGATATGCCCGTGCAAACGCACCCATGTACTTGAGGTTCCTGGGAGAAAACCACTTTGCGTCGGGAAACTCCCTCTCCGAGAGGCGGTGGCGTTCAAGCCCCTGATCCCGCACCTGGCGTTCATCACCAACAAGAAGCAGTGGTCCGGGCACATCAGGGGGCAGGCGATGCGGATGATCCCGGAGGAGGAACACGCGTATATCATGAAGGCGGCGGAGACGCCGCAGGGATTAAAACCCCTCACTCCCCCCCGCAGAGATCCACCACCACCGCATCAGGAACTGCCACTGTCAGGTCCCCGATCGTCTCTGGGTGACAGGTGAAATAGAGAACCTGGCAGGTTTCCGCCAGATCCGAGATCGCCAGGCAGGCATTCTGCCGGCGGACCGGATCAAAGTTGACGAGGATATCATCAAAGATCACCGGCACCGCCAGAGACGAGGTCGCATAATCCCTGATATACCCGAACCGCAACGCAAGATAGAGCTGTTCCGCCGTCCCCCTGGAAAGTTCGTCGATCCCCTTCCGCCCCCCGCCCCGCTCCTCGACATACATCTCAGAACCGTCAAGCGGCCTGACCACCCGCGTATACCTGCCATCGGTGATCCGGGAGAAGAACGCCTGCGCCTCCCTCATGATCTCGGGCTGACGCTCCCGCTCAAAGGTCTCCACTGCCATCCCGAGGAGCCCGGAGGCTGCGGTATAGACCGCCCACTGCCTGGAGACCTGCCGAATCTCCTCCTCCAGGGCGGCAGCACGGGAGAGGAGGAGGGTGAGTTCCCCATCACTCTCGATCCCAGAACACCGTTCTGTCAGGATCCCGATCTCCTGGTGGTACTGACTGATCCGATCGCGGACCGCCGCCAGATCCGCCTCCTTCTCCTGATGATACACCGGCATCGCAACGGGGTCATAGGTCTCAAGCGCCGCCATGAACGCAGGGTAGCGCTCCTCCCCACTGATCCGCCGGATCGCAGATTCGGCGTCCTTAATACCCCTCGCAACCTCCGCCCTCTGACGTGAGAGGGCCTCCAGCCTGCGGAACTCCTCCGACGTCTCTGCGCCCTGTCCCCTGAGCAGAACTTCAAGGTCCGCCTTCTTCGCATCATACCGGACAGACGTCCTCTCCAGTCTCTCGCCCTCCTCCTTCAGCTGTCTGGCCAGGGCGGCATACCCTCTCCTCGCCTCCTCCTCGGCGTTGAGCACCCGGATCAGCCCCTCTAGGACGGTGTCAGTGGGACCGTCCGACGGTTCGTTGCAGGCTTCTGCCACTGAGACGACCTCCACTGCAAAGGAGCGAATGTCCCCGGACAGCCCCGCTATCTTCCTCTTCACCTCCTCGATCCTGGCGCAGAGGGCGGCGGCCTGTCCGATCCCGGCGATGAGGTCAGAGACCAGATCGGGATCTGTCGTCTCCAGGAGGGCCCGCTGCCGGCACCAACCCCTCCAGGCGTCCAGGGTGGCCCGGTGTTCGGTGCGTGCCTCTGCCAGGGCCGCTTGTGCCGCCTCACGCGATGCCTCCGCCCGTTCCGAGGCCTCAGCCGCACGGGTAATCTCCTGATCGAGGGCAGACGCTTTCGCCGTCTGGGCGCTGGCGTCCTCCAGAAGACGGACCAGTGTTTCGACCGCCCGGCGGGTGGCGTCACCGCCGCGGTCTGACTCACCTCCAGCGAGGGCTCCAGGTGCCTCAGGTGAACCTTCCGCAGCCTCCCTGCAGATGGCGACGACCCCATGCACATCCTCTTCAAAGCCCCGGACCTCCGCAGCCTGAATCTCCTCTCGCTCCTTCATCTCCTCGATTCGGGCAGCAAGGCCGGCTGCCTGCCGGATCATGGCGATGAGGTCTGGCACAAGGTCCGGGTTCATTGTCTCCGGGAGGCCACGCTGCCGACACCAGCCCTTCCAGGCGTCCAGGGCGGCCAGGTGTTCGGTGCGGGCCTTTTCCAAGGCCTGCCGCCTCGTTTCAAATGTTTGACCCGCCCGCTCCGAGACCTCAGCCGCATGGGCGATATCCCGATCGAGATCAGATGCCCTGTCCGCCGCAATGACCGCATCCTCACAGGCGTGCAGGACCTCCCCCGCCTCCCCCCGTGAGGGGAGGCGATTGACCCCCAGCATGGCGGCACGGGACTGTATCCGCTCCTCCAGGTTTGCCCGATCCTCCTCGACCTGCCGCCGCTGCCCGGCAAGTGTCTCCTTCTCCCCGGCATACTGCTCTGACGCCCCCTCCGCCCCCGGGGCAGGAGCCCTGCCATTTCTTGCACGGAATAGAGCGGCCGCAGCCAGGAGCAAAAGAATGGCGACCACCCCGGCAGCCAGCAACGCCCCGCCAAGATACCCCCATCCAACGACCACGACGGCCGAGAGCACCACCAGCACGGCGGGCCATGCAGGGAGAGCCGGGACGGCTCCGAGCGAGGCGACAATCTCCCGGGCCCTCGCCTCCTCCTGCAGGATCGACTGACGCCGCCCCTCCAGGTCCTGGAGTTGCTGGATCTCGTCCACCATCTTTCGACAACAGCCCAGCCGTGTGCGGGCCGTCGCCGGGTCAGGGACATCCCCAAAGGCCTCCCTTTGTTTCTGCAGGTCCCCCAGATGCTCCCTCTTCTCAGCGGCATCCTTCTCTGCCGCCTCATACCGGGAGCCCTCGAGTTCACAGGCCTGTGCACTCACACTCAGGCGATCGCGGAGATTTTTGTGATCGTCCCTGGCAGGAACAGAGGCGTCGAACCCCATGACCCGCTCCACGTCCCAGTCCCCGCCGAGGTCCCTGAGCATCCTGTCGAGGTCGCCCTGTTTCTGGCGCAGCTCGCTCTGAAGCCCACTCAGGTCCTTTCCCTGGGCGAGGTAGCGTTCAACGGTGCGCTCGATCGTGCGGATCCTATCGGCCTGGTCCAGCACCGCATCCCGCAGCGCACTCGGAGGGATCGCATCCCGCTCCCGTTGCATCCCCTCACGATGCTCCCTCTTCTCCCTGGCCTCCGTCTCTGCCGCCTCATGGCGCGACTGCGCAGCAGCACAGGCGGCTGCACTCCCTGCCAGCCGTTCCCGGAGTGCCTTCGCCTCCTCCCTGACCTGGACCGAGGTATCGAATCCGAGGACACTCTCCGCGTTCCAGCCCTCACCGAGGTCCCGGAGCGCCCGTTCGAGGTCGCCCTGCTTCTGCTCCAGCTCGGCGGCGGTGCGGGTGTGCTCCTCCTCCTGAGTATGGTAGCGTTCGACCTGCCGTTCGAGTGCACGGATGGCATCGGCCTGCTCCAGTACTTCGTCCCTCAGAACGACGGCGTCCATATCCCTCTTCAGCCGTTCGCAGTTCGCTTTCTGGACCTCACGCTCCTCTCCGAGCTGCTGGAGTTCGGTCTCGATCCGGCCCAGGCCCTCAAGGGCACCGTCGGGGAACGGTTCGATCTCAGGGATGGAACTGAGTAGATCACATCCCTCCTTTCGTTCTACAAACGCCCCCCAGGCCTGCCCGAGGGCAGTGCAATAGGCGATCTCATCTTCGATCCTCTTCCGTTTTCGCTCCTCCTCGGAAACGGCCTCTCTCTTCTGGAGGCTTGAGTCGTTGATCGTATCGTATTCCTGCTGGCTCTTCTGGATACTGCGGATTTGCGTTTCGACCTCTTTCAGATCCTTGACCAGGGTATTGATCCGCTTCTTCTTCCCCCTGGGCGCATAGATCTCAGCCGCAGAACTCTCCAGAGCATCCGCAACAGCACGGACCGGGAGATTGCCGGCACCCGCTGCGGCCAGACGCTCTCTGATCTCGTCGCGTCCAAGCGTCGAAACCTCCTGCAGTTCGCCAAGCCCGAACGCACAGACATTCTCATAGAAGACCTGGTCACACGGCCCGAGCAGGGATGACGGCCGCACCCCCTTCACCACCGTGCCATCAGATCGGGTGATCAGAGGGATCCCCCGTACGCCACTGCGGGAGAGGACATACTCCTGACCGTCCTCCCCCAGGATCTCCAGTCTGCCGCCGATCGTTCCGCCGTTGATCGGGGAGTAGAGGTTCAGATCTTTCCTTCTCGCATCAGGAAAACCATAAAGCATCCGGCGAATGAAGGCGAGTAGGGTCGTTTTCCCGGCCTCATTCGCCCCATGAATCACCGTCAGCCTCTCTCCAAAGGGAGTGGTGGGTTTCCAGTCCCGGAATTTACCAAATCCATCAATATAGAGAGATGAGATCTTCATCGTCTCCCCCCTTCTGACAACCAGGAGAGGAGAAGGCCCTCCGCCTCATGGATGATGGCGTCGACCTCACCTTCATCGGGTTCGCTCAGATATGGCCGGGCCGTGGAGTATAAGATAGATGAGAGTTCTCCTTTCAGGCATTCACGCGCCTCCGTGCCAGCGATCGCTGCATCGCTCTGCCTGCAGATCTCCCCCAGGACATCATCACGGGCGAGCACCGCCGCACGCTCGACGACCGGGAGGGTACGGCAGATGATCTGTTCCGGATGGACCGGGTAACTGCCAACCGGCGGGTCCTCGATGAAGCGGTTGGCAAGGGTGACGGCGCCGTTGCCTGCCACCAGGTCATGGTGGAGCGCCGTCGCCCCGGTGAGGATGAGTCGGCCGATGACGGCGCACCCTGCCCTCTCGGAGACGAGAGAGAGTTCGTGGCGGATATGCTCCTCCAGGTCGCCGAGATCCTCGCACTCCCCCGTATCGATCTCGATCTCCTGCCAGAGGTATCCTCCGGTCCTCACCACCTCAACCTCGACGGCGCCGTCAGCACCGACCGTCACAAGACGGCAGCCCCGTTCGCCGGTCTCCCCCATATCCCGCCCCTGGGGGTTGCCGGCGTAGACGATATGGCAGTCACCATTATCGAGGACGGTGGGCTGATGTATATGTCCCAGGGCCCAGTAGTCATAGCCGCACCTCGTGAGATCCTGGATGCTGCACGGGGCATAGGGTTCATGCCCCTGCCCGCCCCCGACGCTGCAATGGAGAAGGCCGATCGTATAGGGCCATCCCTTCTCACGGGGAGGAAACCGAACGGCAAGGTTCTCGCGAATGTGGGCAGATGCAAAACTCATCCCTACAATCACCGCACGGGGCCGATTTTTCGGATCTCGATGGATGACAAACTCCGGTTCCTGGGAGGAGAGGATGACAGCATTCTCCGGCATGGCAATCGATCTCGACCAGGCGTCGTCGGGGTCGTGGTTGCCGTGAACGATATATGCGGTGATGTTGTTTTGTTTGAGCCGGTTGAGCCCCTCTTTGAACTGGAGCTGTGCCCGGATGTTTCCGTCTGCACTCTCGTAGACGTCGCCTGCGATCAGCAGGAAATCGACCTCTTCCCTGATGCAGAGATCAATGATCGCTCTCCAGGCGGCATAGGTGGCATTAGCAAGATCGGCAGCGGTCGCCTGATCCATGCCGGGAGGGATCGTGACGCGGCTTCCGAGGTGGATATCGGCGGTATGCACAAAGCGAAGAGGACGACGAGAAGCCCGGGGGGGATTGGCCATAAGGAATTATTTATTCGGGGATATTGATAAATTCATACGCTGGATAATAAAGGACCCTGTGTTGGGGCATCCATCGGAGTTTTTTCAGAGGTTTATCCGGTGCAGTGCTATTTCGACAGATTCCGGGGATCATCGGCGAGCGTGAAAACCAGATTTATGAGTAGGCATGAAAAAGAGGAAATCATATGACCACGATCACCGGCGTCACCTTCCTCATCCCCAAACCCTACATGGCCCGCTTCTTCGAGGGCGGCAAGACCGTCCTCATCAAACCGGCCACCGTCTTCAAGGAACTCAAGCCCGGCATGAGACTCGTCTTCTACCAGTCCCACCAGGAGACCGGGTATGTCGGCGAGGCCAGGATCAGGAGGGTCATCATCACCGACGATCCTCTCACCTTCTTCGAGACCTTCGGCGACGCCGTCTTCCTCACACGGGAGGAGGCAGAGGCGTATGTCCAGGACCAGGAGCGCTGGCAGGGCGTCCGGGTAAGGAAGGGGGAGGGGAAAAAGAAGTCCTGGATGGCCCTCGAACTCGAAGGGATCCGCCGGCATAAAACCGTTCAGAAACCCGAAAGGTTCGTCCCGGTCGGGGGAAAGTATCTGAGGGAATAGACCTCATCTTTTTTCTGGGAATGAAAATAGTCAAAATCGTCTCCTCAGGCGACCTCCACCAGCCCGTCCCCTTCCAGAGGCTGCCCGAACTCCCCGCCAGCAGGTACAAATACGACCCCGAGCACTACCAAGGCGCCTACCTCCTCCTCACCGCAGGCAAGGCCACCGTCTACCGGAGCGGGAAATATATTATTTACGGGCAAAAGGCCCTGGGAGACATTGACCGATCCTTCAAAGAACTCCTCACCCTCCTCTCCCCGATCATCGACCCCGAACTCGTCTCGCCGCCGCGGGTCCAGAACATTGTCGGCATGGAGGATTTTCAGGTCAAGGTCCCGTTGACAAGGCTCGTCGTCGCCCTCCAGATGGAGCAGGTCGAGTACGAACCCGAACAGTTCCCGGGCGTCATCTACCGGGGGGAGAAGGGCACCGCCCTGATCTTCTCCTCGGGGAAGGTGGTCCTCACCGGGTTCAAAGATATAGATTCGATGGAGGCGTTCACATCCGGGCTGAAGGAAAAGATTGAGAGGATCGCTTAAAATAAGAATCCAGGGTGCTGCCGGCCCTTCACCGCCTCTCCCTCTCATCCAGCCAGGTACGCCCCCGCTCGGTGAGGCGGTACCGTTGTTTGCTGCTTGTCGGCTTCCCTGGAACGGTCATCTCGATAAAACCGGCATCGAGCAGTGGTTTGAGGACCTGCTCCCTGAACTTCGTGCGATTCGTCCTGCCGGCAACCGCTAGCAATTCGACCATGGACCGCTCGGTCATACACGCACGCAGAACTTCGATACTCTCCTGATCGAGATCGATCTTGGTCCCGACTTGGTCCCGACTTGGTCCCGACCTGGTCCCGACGTGCGCTGGCCTCCACAGCACCTGGACAAACTGCCCGCCCTCCTGCCTGAACGTCGGCGACGGGAGACCGGCCCGCTCACAGAGGTCGATCATATCGAGGGTGCCAGTGCCGGCCTTCTCGATATAGCGGGCCAGAAACAGCGGTTCTGCAAGAAGGGGATTGTGCGGAATCGACGCATGCGGGACACGGAGTTCTTCGGGCGTGAGCGGGGGCGGCAACTGCCCCGGATTCCACACCTCCAGCCGGTCGGCAAAGAGCATGACCTGGACAGAGGCGCTGGATGTATAATCCCTATGGGCAACGGCGTTAACGATCGCCTCACTCACCGCCTCCTGTGGGAACTCGTAGGTCACCGGCGCAATGGGGCCATCGGCCCGGGTGCCAACCGCTCTGTCGATCTTGGAGAGAACAAAATCCAGTGCCTGATCCACCAGTTCAAAGACGGTGCCCTTATAGATCTGGTACGACGGGATGGGCTTTGCAACCCCCGTCCCATGGAAATGGAGACATTTGACCTCGGAACTGATGAGGAATCGCTGGGGCTGTTCGCCAAAGAGCAGGACCGCTGCGTTGCTGGGTTGGTCCCGGTCGAGCATGTTGAGGTGTGCCAGCGCCGTGTGCACCGGCGTATCGGCACCGAGGGCATATCCACGATTGCGCCGGGCACGGTCGAGAAATGTGGCGATTTTTTTCGGTGAGATATCGTCAAGTGTTGCACCCTCACAGGCGGTGGCGTCAAAAGGACGGGTTCTGAGCCTCCCGCTGTGCTCAAGGACATCGACAAGGCCGGCATAGATCAATGCCTTCAGTTCGGGGACGCTGCCAAAACGGCGGCGGATGAGCTGATTGCCGGCCTTATAGAGGAGGGCACGCATCTTCGGGTGGCGGCCGCTCTCGTCGTTTCCGCTGACAAACACCAGGCGCTCTTTTCCGTTGGCGGTGGCACGATCGAATTCACGTTCAGTAGGGGAGAGGCCGTCGGTATCCTCGTAGCCGTAATCGTTCCCAAAAATGCCGAGATAGATATCACAACCGTCCACCTCAGCCAGATAGGCCTCGTCGGGCCGGCGGTCCGAGGCCGGCAGGTCCTCGAAGAGAAACACGTCGAAGAAACGGCGCAACAGGGGGTCGTTGGTGACATAGTCGGATACCGCCCGCCTCTCGGCGGCGAACTCCTTCTGGACCGAACTGACAAACAATTTTTGTCGTTTCATGCCGGGTGCCTCTCCGGGTTCAGGATGGTGACGGGGCAGGCGCCTGGTGGGGCATCATGGTCTGACCCTCCTCCGCATCTGCTACCCGCCAGATCCGGATGTAAGAGGGACTGACAAAAGGTGTGCGAGCCACCTGACAGGGGGGTGGGAGAGCGGATGACCATTGTCGTTTATGTATAGTTTGCATCGTTATAGGATACACTTTTTGCGGCGTTGCAGGGCGACCGAGAGGGACGGACATGACAGGTCTCACCTGACCACACACCTTCCCACATTCACCACCCCCTGCGCCACCCAGAACAAATTCCCGATCACCCACGCAAAAAACCCACACGCCCGCACGCCCGCCATCCTCCCGGCCACCAGCACCGCCCCCACCATCCCGAGCACCACCGCCGGCGTATGTAGGGGATCGAGGGAGATTACCCGCCCCTCAATTTTCCGAGAGAGATATCACATTAAAGAATCCTCTTCTTCCGCTCCGCCTCTCTCCTGCTCGATCGCTCCCCATGCCGCAGAAGAATCTGTGCAACGTTCTGCATATAGGGTTGGATCAGTATTGGCTGGAGGGACTGCAACAACTCCTGCTTCATCTGGAGCACTTCAGCAGCGTCCTCATAGATCTGCTGTAAGAGGAAGTTGATATCCTCGTAGAGGGCATTATTTTCGGCTTCAAGATCTTCGATTCTATTTTTTGCATCGTGTGACTCATGCACGGCCTTCTTCTGCGACCGGCTCTTTTCCCTTTCCAGCCGATTATACCCGTACATCTCGACATACTTGTTGTAATAGTCCTTCCAGCCCCATGGAACCATTTTCCCGGCCCGCTCACTCCATCGCCGAAGTTCCTCAGCGGAGTTCGTAGCCTTATAGCCATCCATCCACTCCTTGAACGCCGCATACTCCTTGCAGCTCCCCACATGCCCGAACATCGCCCGCCGAGATTTGAACCACCTGCCACACAGACACTTCTCCATCGTTCACCAACTACCTGACCTGCAATTATTTCAAGAATGATCTAGTTATTTCTAGATAAGCTATTTCTCTTAAAAAATGTTTAGCCTTTTCAGAAATAAAAGAAGGATGAACGAGGAGGCGAACACCAAAAGAAGGATCCTTAACCTTCTCCACACAATACAAAGGGCTTAGGTAGTCTCATGTCACTGTGCCAACCACTACAGTGTTTCGTTCTCTTCAATATCGAACCATTAGGTCTCCCTCTGGAACAGATCTCATTCAGTTTGGATCGCAGCCAGGTAATGGTGTGAGACCATGCTAATCCAGGGTTATATTGCTCAACGCACAGGAGGTCGGAAGATACAGTGTCCATTTCATCCGCAATGACCTCGAAGAAGCATAGCCATCGAAGGGACTGAGAACCTGATACCTCATACATTCAGAAGGACGGTGTTCCTGATGATCAAACATCTCTCCACTCCAAAAAAAGTGTTTGATGCGATCAGATCAAAACAAAAAATCAACCCCATTCAAAGGAGCAGGACCCCCGCACCAGTTAAACGCCGTTCCTTCATAATAGTGCAGGCATTGTCCCTTCGCACATTTCCTCAGGAGAATAATCCGCGGCCTGATCAACCATCTCCTGTATAACTCCTGCCAGTTCATCCCGAAACGCCTCCCACCCCTCTCTCGTTGTAAGGGCGTGAGAGAGACGCACTGACCGGATCAGCAGGGGGATCCTCCGGCTCTTCCCCTCGTCCTTCACCTCATAGGAAACGTCCAGAGAAGATTTCAGTTCAGTATCAGGATAAAGAAGCATCCCGGCCTTTGCCCGAATCTTGACCACGTACGCAAACATCTGGTACGCATCGGCCTGGGAAACATCGTAGGCGTTCTCAGCCTCATCGAGCAGTTTGTATTTGGTGTCGATGACCAGTGCACCGCCCGGCCCCTCGGCGAGGAGGTCGGGGATGAGGGAAAATAATCGACCTCCACTGCGTTTCTGCACCAGATGACCGATCCGCCCTTGTGCCGACACGTTCACCCCCCGTCCAAAGAAATAGGCCGGATCGTCGATGAGCACCGCGGCGATGAACTCCTCAAAGAGTTTCTCCATCGGGATGAGGAGGGAGAAGGTCTCGACATCCGACGCCTGCAGGGTGAGAGTGGAGCTGGAGAGGAAGATCCGGCAGATCCTGACAAAAGGCTCGAATCGCCGGTTCAGGCGGTCGAAGGTGATGGTGTCCACCTCTGCAACCGTCACCGGCGTGAGGGTGACGGCATCGAGCAGGGCGATGATGGAGCGCAGCGTCTTCACGGTCTCGAACCGGCGGGCCGTTCTGGCCATCAGGTGGCAGGTGTACTTCAGGGTCCGGTTGAGGATATTGTCAACCGTGTATTCATGGAATGTGCACGGGATGATATGGAGCCGGGCCGGGTTCGTGTAGGCCCGGACATCGATGCGCTCCCGCACCACCCGGAGTTCCCGCTCCTCCCGTGTGTATGCCTTTTTCTGGGTGGAGTTCAGCAGCCTTGAGAGATTCTGGGCGAAGAACGCCATGAACACCTCAAAAAGATCGGTATTCTCGACATCCAGGCCGGCGAGATCCATCGCCCTGATGGAGAGCCGCTCGGTGCACGAGAGCATGGTGAGCAGGTTGCCGGCGATCGTGGTCCGGTGCCTCTCATAGGCGTCCCCCCGGTAGAGTTTCGGGAGGATCTGGAGGGTGATCCCGCCGGCCTTCACCACGCCGACATAGTTCAGGGGCCGCAGGGCGTGCCGGCCGATGTCCAGGAATCTTTTTGTTTCGTTGAGGGTGTCGAGGCGATCCAGCGTTTCCTCGGTAAGGTGCAGGCGACCCTCCGAGAAGGAGTCACGTCCGGCGACCTCATACGGATAGGCCACGTACTCAAAGAGTGTTGCCGTGGAGGTCATGCCTCATACTCGTCCTGGGGGATCGCGGCACCGACCAGCATCCGGATCATCTGGATGAACTCCTCCCCATCACGCTCCTCTGCAAGCGTGAACGAACGGCCTTTCTCTCCCAGTATGACAAAACCCGACCCTACGCAGTCCTTCAGTTTCTGAGGAGCGTCATAGAAGTATTCCTGCATGAGGGGGAGGACTTCGTAGTACCAGATGTATTGCAGCGTTTCCACCGCCTCATCCCGCGAATTGCTCCCTCCAAGTTTCATCAGGTAACTGTGGCCGATCTGGTGGTCGCGGTCGTACTGCTCGGCAACGCGGGCGTTCACCTGCCTGAGCGCCGCGATGGCGAGGTCGTGTATCTCCTGTACCGACGGATCGTCATGCCCAAGGTGCTCCTCCAGCACCCCGTAGTCGGGCATCATCTCGATGAAGCCGAACCGCCGGCGGAGAGCGATGTCAAGCAGGGCGATCGAGCGGTCGGCGGTGTTCATCGTCCCGATGATAAAGAGGTTCGGAGGGATGCCGAACCGGGTCTTCGAGTAGGGCAGGGTGGTGACCAGTTCGTGGTCTGTGCAGAGCCGTTTATCCTTCTCCAGGAGGGTGATCAGCTCGCCGAAGATCCTGGGGATGTCGCCGCGGTTGATCTCGTCGATGACCATGTAGAAGGGGACGCGGTCCCGGGCTTCGATGGCCTGCGCCTTCTCCGCCTCAGAGAGTGCCGGCACGTCCTGTCCCTTCTCCCACCGGCGCTCAAGCCCTGCCGTCTCCATCAGGGCGTTGAAGGCCTTCATGCAGAAGGACTTGAAGATCCCGTCCTCGATGCCGTAGCAGATCCGGCCTTCGTCGTCGGTCTGCGGCCTGAGCCCCTCGATGAAGTCCTCGTATGCGAAGGAGGGGTGGAAAGTGACGAAAGCGCTGTCTCCAGGCTTATGCGCGGCGATGTATCGCTGTGCCGCGTGGGTCTTGCCGGTGCCTGGGGGGCCGTAGAGGATGATCTGGTTTTTGGCCGTGAGCAACCGGTTCATTTTTCTGAATGCTGGATCGTCCATGATATCTGCGTCCTGCTGGAAGAGTTCAGAGTCGGCTGCAGGTTTTGATTTTTTAGCAGATTTTAACAGGGGAAGAGCATCTTTATGTTTTATTGACGTGATCGTCTTCCCAAATATTCCCTTCATCTCTTCAGGGATCTTCACGTCGGCTTCAGGGTGGAACCAGTCAACATCCCGATAAATCGGGTATTCTAAGGATGGATCGACTTTTGCCTCTGAAACTACTCTCCCTATGGCGAGAATCTTCTCTTTCCCCTTGTTTGCAAAGATTATATCGCCATAATTGATATCATTAATAAAATTGTAGGCCATTCGTGCGTTAATTTTCAATTTTTGAGATGACCAGTCAGGATATGTGTTTTTCATCTCATCAAGGATCTCTTGATAATCGTGGAGGCGGGTGATTTTTTCACCAATCCTGTCAACAATTTCGTGGAACCCGACCGCTGCGATCTTTTTTTCTTTCCATATGGGATCAACCACCCAGAACTTCGCTCCCTCCCCCGGGGCGATCTGCCACATGTTGATCCACCCGACCAGATTCAGGAAATAATCAAGTGTTGTAAAATCAGCATTATGGAGAACAGGTTCGTCTTCTTTTCTGATCTCATTAAGCAACTCTCTGGCAATGGCATTGAATTGAAGATAATATTCGCCGCACTGTTTTCCTGTTCTTGGGGCTTCTGGCGTGGCCAGACCCAGAAAAATGAGCGCTTTCTCCGCGGTCCCGTTCAGACAGGCATACTCAGACGGTGAGTAATAACTCAGAATTTCAGATGTGACAGCATGATTCACGCTCTTTGTCGAGGTGATGACCTCGGCATACCGCTCTGCAACATTTCCGTTACCGTGCAGAAGAGATTTTATTTTTTTCCTGAATTCATCGGTTCCGACGGTATCGATAAACCGCTCCACCTCTTCATGTAGATGGCCACGGCTGCCCAACGCGTAACTTAAAAGTGCAGGGCTATAGTTGTATAGGTCGATGAAATCGTCCCGCGTCAGATGATCGATCTGTTCTTCCGAAAAATAATCCTGAACTTTCGCCTTCAGATATTCCCTTACTTCCAATCCATTTTTTCCATTTATGCTGTTATTCTTTTCATGTTCGGCAAAACCATTTTTAAACCGGATGATGTAGGGTTGCAAAGTTTTGTGGAGGTTATCTGGCATTTTTTAGCACCTAGAACCTCTATTCAAATAGTTCTCGAAAAAGATTTTGTTTTGAGATTAAAGGATGGAATTTAACTTCTTCTGGATGCACGCATCTTTTTCAACAGATCAGCCCCTCCGCCAGCCCCTCGATCACACCCCTCAACGCGATCCGCTCCAACCACTCAGGGGGGATCCCCTCCTCCCCATAATATGCGCCGGCGAGCTGGCCGAACACCGCCCCCGTTGTGTCGGCATCGTCACCGAGGTTCACCGCCAGCAGGCACCCCTCTCGAAAGGACGTGCCCCGATCAAAGGCCCAGAGGGCGGCTTCAAGGCAGGAGACCACATAGCCGCGCCCCTGGATCGCAGGCGGCTCTTTCTCACGGAATGAACCGGCGGCGACCGCCTCCACCTCAGGGCAGAGGGGGTGGTTATCCCAGTAACCCGGCACCGGAGAGAAACGGTCGGCCAGGAGTTCCTCCTTTGATGCGCCCTGCACTGCCCCGACGATGAGGCCGCCGAAGTAGCGGCAGGCGTCCACCGCGGCCCTGGCCCCGTGGGTCGTCCGGGAGCTCTCGCCGGAGAGATGGATCGCAACGGCGGGATCAGAGGCATAGAAGAGGGGGACGGGCGCGAGGCGCATCAGAGAACCGTTGCCCGCCGACCTCTCGTCT
>ENA-ORXD01000961-ORXD01000961.1-sediment-metagenome-genome-assembly--contig:-NODE-961-length-28694-cov-4.531887_pt1 | contig 28694 bp, 34 predicted proteins | sample MGYA00237862_ERZ511471 | MGnify/ENA metagenome assembly ERZ511471 | reverse complement strand
GTTTCCGAGAGGCTGATTACCCGCGCCAAGGGTGGTACGCTGCAGGATCGTCGGTTGGTCGCTTCCCGGATGCAGAACAAGGAAGCGGTCAAGAAGCTTTTCGATGAGATTTCCCCGCGTTACGCGAATCGGCCTGGCGGATATACCCGCATTGTCAAGCTGGGCAATCGCGCTGGGGATGCTGCCCCGATGGCGGTCATCGAACTGGTCCAATAAGAAATGGACAACGAGGATGTGTGCGCGCTCCGGGACGTGAGTTTCACGTACCCGGGCGCGGCCACGCCCGCACTTGAAGATGTGGATCTTTCCATTCGGAGCGGAGAGTGGGTTGCGCTCATCGGTGCGAATGGATCCGGGAAGTCAACCCTGGCAAAGATCTTTAACGCCCTGCTGATCCCGACGCGGGGCGATTGTTTTGCCTGCGGTTTCAGAACCGACAGGGAGGAAAACCTATGGGCAATCCGGAGCCAAATTGCCATGGTTTTCCAAAACCCGGACAACCAGATCGTTGCCTCGGTGGTTGAAGAAGATGTGGCTTTTGGGCCTGAAAACCTTGGGCTCCCTCCAGTGACAATCCACGAAAGAGTCTTGAAATGCCTGGGGCAGGTTGGACTTGAAGATAAGAGACGGACTCCGACCTATGCCCTTTCCGGGGGACAAAAGCAGCGGCTGGCTATTGCAGGAGCCCTGGCTATGGAGCCTCGCTGCCTTGTCCTGGACGAAGCTACCGCCATGCTGGACCCACAGGGGCGAGAAGATGTGCTGGAAATCCTCAGGAATCTCCATAAAAAGGGGATGACTTTGGTGCACATCACCCATCGCCTGGATGAAATCCTGGATGCGACGCGCGTCGTGGTTCTCGGTAAGGGGCGAATTTCTTGGGAGGGGGACCTTTCCGGGCTTTTCGCCGCGCAGGATCATTTTGAAGAATGGGGACTTGAGATGCCTCCTCTTGTGCGTTTCTCACGCCTACTCCAGGAGAGGAACCTCCTGCCGAAGGATTGCCTTCCCACACTGAAGGAGCTGCTTGAAGTCCTATGTCCATAAGGGTTGATTCTCTCTGTCATGTCTACCATCCGGGAACTCCGCTTGAAACGAAGGCTCTAAGCGGGGTGGATCTCACTGTTGAGGCGGGAACCTGGGTTGCCGTGGTTGGCCAGACTGGGAGCGGCAAATCAACCCTCGCTCAGCATCTGAACGCCTTGCTCGTTCCCACTTCCGGCAGCGTTGTCGTAGATGGCGTTCCTACGACGGCAGAAACTTCTGCACTTCGTTCTGTGCGAAGGAAAGTGGGTCTCGTGTTCCAATATCCCGAACACCAGCTTTTCGCAGAGAGTGTTTCAGAGGAGATGGCATTCGGACCCAGGAACTGGAAGTTCACGGAAGAGGAAATTCATGAAACGACGAGAAAAACCATGTCCCTGCTTGGATTGCCGGAAGAACTCCTATCCAGGAGCCCCTTCCATTTATCGGGTGGGCAAAAGCGCCGCCTCTGCATTGCTTCAGTTCTGGCTTCCCGCCCGGATTATCTTGTCCTTGACGAGCCGACGGCAGGCATGGATGCTCCTGGCCGGAAGGAACTCCTTGGGCTCCTGAAAGGCCTTGTCGAAGAGAAGATCGGAGTGGTCCATATCACTCATGATCTTGAGCTGGCGTTGGCCCTTGCCGATCAAGTCATTGTCCTGGAAAAGGGGAAAACCGTTTTCTGCGGAAGCCCCGATTCCCTGATGGATGAATTACTTGAGCGGCCGATAAGGGGACTTTGCCTACCCCCAATCCTTGAGCTGGTTTCGGGGTTGCGGGATTACGGCTACCCCGTTCCCTACACTCTTGATGCCGAGATGCTGGCGCTTCGTCTTGAAAGGGAAATACGATCATGAAATTCCTGAACCATTTGACACTTGGGCAGTACATTCCTGCAGAATCGCCGGTTCATCGCCTTGATCCGAGGTGCAAAATCCTTTCCGTCGTTCTGCTCCTTGCCGGCATTTTCCTGATGAAGCACCCGGTTGCCTTCGTCTCCTGGGGCGTTTTTCTCATCATTCTTTCAAGTTTTTCGCGGATTCCGATCAGGGTTGTCATTCAGGGTGCCCGACCGGTCATCATCCTTGTTCTTTTCACCGCAGGTATCCACCTTTTCCTTACGCGAGGGGTCATTCTTTGGGAATGGGGGCCTCTGTCCATCACGAAAGAAGGGGTGGTCATGGCCTCCAGGATGGGCTTGAGGCTTTTCTTTCTCGTTCTGTACGCCGGTTTCCTGACCCTGACGACTAGCCCGATGGAACTTTCCGACGGTCTCGAACGCTTGTTTCGTCCCTTCCAGCGAATCGGCTTCCCTGCTCACGAAATGGCGATGATGATGACTATCGCGCTGAGGTTTATCCCGACCCTCTTTGATGAAACGGACAGAATACTTCGCGCACAGCTCGCCAGGGGTGCCGATCTGGAACACGGCGGGCTGTTTCGACGGATGAAAGCCTTCATCCCGGTTCTTGTGCCGCTTTTTGTCATTGTTTTCCAGAGGGCAGAAGATCTTGCCCAGGCAATGGAGGCACGATGCTACAGGGGGGGGACGGGGCGGAGCCGCATGAATCCCTTGAGGTGGAAGATTGCAGACACCCTGGCAATGTCTGGAATCCTGGCAATCGTAGCGATATTTGTCCTGATCGACATGGGAGCCTGATCAATGCGGTATGCGGTGGAGGTTGCCTACGATGGACGGCATTATTCAGGCTGGCAGAGACAGCCGGGGTTGAAAACGGTCCAAGGGGACCTTGAAAATGCCCTGCACCTTATCGAGGGTTCAAGGGTTCGCACCGTTGGTGCGGGAAGAACAGATGCGGGGGTCCACGCAAGGGGGCAAGTCGTGTCATTCGACCTCAACAGGGAATGGGAAACCGGTCGCCTGTTGCGAGCCTTGGACAACAACCTGCCGCCTGAAATCGGCATCATCCGGGTCTCGTCCGTGGGGGAAACCTTCAATGCGCGTTACTGCGCCATCTGGAGAGAATATGTGTATTTCCTTTGGACGGCTCCCTATTGCTATCCCCAGGCAAGGCCCTTTGTCTGGAGAGTGCGGGGCGATTGGGCCTCGGATGAGGTCGCTTCTGCCTGCAAAGCCCTGAAAGGGGTGCATGATTTCGGCTCCTTCTGTCCGCCGAGCGAGCGTCCTGCGAATTCGATAAGGCGGGTTCTTCGTGTGAAACTCATCCATCGAAGGCATTGGGCGGCTTTTCGGATCAGGGCGACGGGGTTTCTTTTTCACATGGTCCGCAACATTGTCGGGGATCTCAACAGGATTGCAGGAGGGAGACTCCCTTCATCAGCTTTCCTGGATCGCCTTTCAGGCAGCCAGGAGAAACGGACGCTGGAAATGGCCCCTGCCTCCGGCCTGTTCCTCTGGCGCATCGGATACACGCCATCGCCATGGGAGTGATAAACTCTAGAAACCAGCCTTTGGAAAGATGGACACAAGGAGGTTTTAGGACTTGCTAGGAAAAGATATCGGCATAGACCTGGGTACTGCGACCGTTCTCATATTCCTCAGGGGCAAGGGCGTCATTCTCAGGGAACCCTCTGTTGTTGCGATCGACCAGAATACGGGGAGAGTCCTGGCTGTTGGGGAAGAGGCCAAGCGCATGCTGGGGAGGACTCCAGGGCATGTTGTGGCTGTCCGCCCACTCCGGGACGGCGTGATCGCGAATTACACGATGACCGAGGCGATGTTGCGCCATTTCCTGAACAAGGTTTCTTCCAGCCTCAAAATGGGTTCACTCTTCAGGCACCGCGTCATGGTGTGTGTCCCTTCGGGGGCAACCGATGTGGAGAAGAGGGCGGTTTTGGAAGCAGCCATAGAAGTGGGGACCAAGGAGGCGTTCCTTATCGAGGAAGCCATGGCGGCGGCCATAGGGGCTGGCCTTGAAGTTGCCGAACCCCGCGGCAACATGATCGTTGATATCGGAGGCGGCACAACCGACGTGGCGGTCATTTCCCTGGGTGGAGTCGTCGTCGCGGAGTCGCTCCGCATCGGCGGAGACGAGTTCGATGAATCCATCGCGCGATATATCAAGAAAGAGTTCAACCTTGCGATAGGCGAGCAAACCGCCGAAGCCCTCAAGATCAATATTGGTACCTGCAAGGTCAAGCCGCATGACGAAGAAGAGACACAGGTCATCAAGGGTCGGGATCTCGAAAGGGGACTGCCCCGGCAGATAGAGGTCACCAGCTCGATGGTGGCCAGAGCAATAGAGGAACCGGTCAACGCGATTATCGCGGGTATCCGCCGGATCCTCGAAAAGACCCCTCCCGAGCTTTCCGCAGACATCATCGACAGGGGTATCTGGCTCACAGGCGGGGGAGCGCTCCTGCGGGATCTTGCAGAGAGAGTTTCCGATGAAACCGCGATGCCTTGCCACGTCGCCGAGTCTCCCTTGGAATGCGTGGCGCTGGGCACAGGGAAGGCTCTGGAGTCTCTTGATCAGCTCAAAGCTTCCGGAGCAATCCTTTCCGTGATCCGCAAGGGTTTCCTGAAAGGACGTTAGGAGTCTCGTCATCCCTGCGGGGGGCTCAAAGAAAGCAGGCCGGCCTTGAATGAACCGTGGTACGCAAAGGGTTTATTATTTTCGTGCATGCATTGCGGCCGCTGCTGCCGCAGGCCAGGGATCGTCACACTCACCGCGGGTGAGATTAAGGAAATTGCCGATTTCCTGGGGTTTTCACGGAGAGAGTTTTTCTGGCGGTTCGCTAGAGTTTCCGACGAAAAAATCATTTTGAAAGACGGTCCCAGGGGAGAATGCATATTTTATGAATGGGATTCAGGCCTTTGCCTGGTTTATCCTAGCCGCCCTGCCCAATGCCGGACCTACCCCTTCTGGCATTCCGTCATGGCGACGGAAGAAAGCTGGGAGCGGGAGGGAGGTTTTTGCCCGGGGATAGGCCAGGGAGATTTCCATTCAGCAGAATGGATCGACGGGATCCTTTCGGGGGAAGAGTTGCCACTCCCAGGAGAAGGAAACGGGAAGCCCGCTTACGATGAAGATACGTTTTGATTATAAAATGCGCCGCAGTTTAAAATTGTAGGCAAATGTCTGGAAACAGCTCCTTGCGAAAAAAAACCTCTAACCCTAGACTTGTTCAAAATAGACGTGATAAAATAAACAAGAAGGGTTAAATAGTATATTTTTCAAATTCCCCAACAAGGAGGAAGAAGAGATGTCCTACACGTGCGGCCGTAACTTCAGCGTCAGCCCGGATGAGGTGTTTCCGACGATAGCGAGCAACCTCCTGCGAGATGGTTTTGACATCATCATCGACATGGAGAAGTCGAAGGGGAGCCACATCGTCAATATGAAAGACGGAGCCGAATGGCTCGATTTCTACACCTTCTTTGCGTCGGCCCCCTTCGGGATGAACCATCCCATGCTGACGACGGAGGAGTTCAAGGAACGGATTTTCCGCGCCGCGATCAACAAGGTCGCCAGTTCCGACATCTACACGATGGAAATGGCTGATTTCATCAAAACCTTCAACGAGGTGGCGAAGCCGGAGGGTTTCAACCACACTTTCTTCATCGACTACGGCACGCTGGCCGTTGAAAACACATTCAAGACCGCGATGGACTGGAAAGTCCGTAAGCTCATGAAGGCTGGGAAAGTGGGCAAGGGCGATGCGATCGACGGGAAGAAGGGGACGAAGGTCCTCCATTTCCGCGACGCGTTCCACGGACGGAGTGGCTACACCCTTTCGACGACCAACACCTACGATCCCAACAAGTACCAGTTCTTCGCCAAGTTCGACTGGCCCCGCGTCATTCCGCCGAAGATCACGTGGCCCCTGGAGCAGAACCTGTCGAACGTGGAGTGGCTCGAGGAAGTGGCCGTGAGCCAGATCAAGAAGGCCATCTGGAGCAACCCCGACGACATCTGCGCCATCATTATCGAAACCATCCAGGGAGAAGGCGGGGACAACCAGTTCCGGACCGAGTTCTTCAAGCAGCTGCGCCAGATCTGCGACGAGAACGAGATCATACTGATCTTCGACGAAGTCCAGTGCGGGATGGGCATCACCGGGAAGATGTGGGCCTGGGAGCATCATGCCCCGGTTAAGCCGGACATCTTCAGCTTCGGCAAGAAGGCCCAGATCTGCGGATTTGCGGCGGGTCCGCGTTTTGATGAGCTGGAGCAGAACTGCTTCACGGTTTCCAGCCGGATCAACTCGACCTGGGGCGGGAACGTGGTCGACATGGTCAGGGCGCAGCGTTACCTAGAGATCTACCGCGAAGAGAAAATTCTCGACCATGTCAGCAACGTGGCTGGTCCTCACCTCCTCAAGGGGTTGATGGAGATCCAGAAGGAGTTCCCCGACATGGTCCGGAACACCCGGGGCAAGGGGCTGATGTGTGCCTTCGACCTGGTGAACCACGACCTGCGGGACAAGGTTCTTCATTCCTGCTGGGACGAGAAGATGCTCATCCTGCCCTGCAGCACGCAGTCGATCCGCTTCCGCCCGGCCCTCAACGTGCCGACGGCCGACCTGGACAAGGGGCTCGAGATTGTCCGCAAGGCCCTCAAGAAGGCCAAGGGTTGTTGCTGCTGCTAAAACGAAGAACGCATCACGGTTAGGAAAAAGGGGATTCGAGGGGGGGACGGGGTTCCGTTCCCCCCCCTTTGATTCTTTGCAATGTCCGTAACCATGCTGATTTGCATCATGAGGGTTTTATGGTAGGCTTGAGCCGACCCGAAACCCTGATTCGGAAAGCCAAACGTGGAAAGAGGACGGGAAATTGCAGGACTTCCTTTCAGAACTCAACTGGATGCTGATCCTGTCTCTCATAGGAGCCAGCGCAATCGTGGCCTATGTAGGCGATGTCGTCGGGATGAAAATTGGCAAGAAACGGATTTCCCTTTTTGGCCTTCGACCGCGGTACACTTCGTCTTTCATTACCGTCTTGACTGGGATCCTGATCACGGTAGTCACCCTCTGGTTTCTTTCCATGACATCCGAAACGGTGAGGACAGCCCTCTTCAGCATGAAGTTCGTCCAAAGGCAGATCACCCAGTTGACATCGCAACTTCAGGAAAGCCGCCAGGAACTCCAGGAAATGGAATTCAAGCTTTTCGCAAGCCAGGATGAACTGCAAAAGAAGCAGGACGAACTGAAAGCTGCGCAGCAAAAGTTCGAAACGGTCCTCGGCCAGCTTGCCCAGATCCGGAAAGAACTGAAGGTCCAGACGGAAAAATCCAGCGCAGTGGAAGCGGAGAGGTTGCGTCTGGAAGGCGAAATGAAGGGGCTGGAAACAAAACGGGCTACGCTTGAGAAATCTGTGGACAACCTGAAGGCCGAAATGGATTCCCTCAAGAAGGGCCTGGAACAGGTTCGCGAGGGGCGGATCATCGTCCTTGCAAAAGAGGTTTTGGGACAAGTGCCTCTACCCCGGAAAAGCGCCAAAGCGGACGTGGCTGCAGCTTTAGCGACCCTTATGGAGCAAGCCAGGGTGGAACTTGCGCTAAGGTCGGGGCTCAAGCCTGAACAGGTGCAAATCCTTTCAGAAAAGGAAAACGAGCTTGAAAACCCGGATCCATTCGTCGGAAAACCCAATAGAATGGTGATACGAATGGTTGCAGAGTCAAACGCTGTTCGGGAGGAACCGGTGCTCGTTAGCCTGGAATTGCATGAAAGTCAGCTGGTTTTCAAGAAAGGGCAAGTCCTGGGCAAGAAAAGGGTTTCCGCGTCCCAGAAACGGGAAGAAGTGGAAAGGGAACTGTTCCTGCTCCTAAGGGAAGTCAACACGCTGTCCATACAGGAAGGCGTTATTCCCGATCCCCTGCGCGGGACGGTCGGCAACCTTTCCGCCGGGGACTTTTACGGGTCGGTTGAGCGTATAACAGAGGCAACGACAGACACCACGATCATCGTCGAAGCGGAGGATGATGTGTATAGCGAAGGCCCTGTTCGCGTTAGAATTGTCCTGAAGCATTCCTCCTGACCAGGGGTTTTCAAGAGAGGAAGGATCATTCATGTTGATCGTAGCGTGCCAAGTATGCGGCGGTGTCAAAATATTGCCTGGAACACCCGATAGCGACGGGATGGCTCGTGCCACCTGGATCTGCGAATGTTGCGGAACGGGGCAGGTCCTCCAGCTTTCGGTCAGTGCCGATGCCCGTGGCGGAGACCTTCGGCGCATTCTCGGCGGGATGTCGTTCGCTTGCAGCGGTGATCCGGTTGAAGCCAAGGGAAACGGATGCCTTTAGGGACTGGGTACCTGTTTTACGATAGCAAGCTTGCCGTTAAGGCGGACGAACTCCAGGACCTCTATCGGTTCACCCGGTGGGGGAGAAGCCGGTCCCTTGAGCAGATCGAGCGAATGCTGGCGGGAACAAGCATTTGCTTTTCGGCCCGTTATGACGGTAAGCTGGTTGCCTTCTGTCGCGTTCTCACTGACTTTGTGTTTCGGGCTTCGCTCTGGGATGTCCTGGTGCATCCCGATCATCAGGGCAAAGGCCTCGGTACCGCATTGATTCGTTATGCGGTTGAACATCCTGCCATGCGGGATATTCCGCTCCTTGTGACTTATACGAGCGAACTGGCCCCGTTCCTGGCCCAGCTTGGATTTGAGCCTAAAGAAGGACTGCTGATGCTCCTTCGTTGCCCGATCGAGTATTCTTAGTCGTTATGGGGAAAAATGGTCGTAGGAACCCTTTAGGGACGGCATCAAATGCCCTTGACCCCGAGAACCACACGGGGGAGGGCCACTTTTTTGAGGAGGTGCAACACGTCAATGCTTAACGAGAAAAGCTTCATTACATCGGAGTCTGTAACGGAGGGGCATCCCGATAAGCTAGCGGACCAGATATCGGATGGGGTCCTCGACGCGATCCTGCAGGATGATCCTATGGGGAGGGTTGCCTGCGAATGCATGGTGGCTACGGGTCTTGTGATGGTTGCGGGGCAGATCACGACGGAATGTTACGTCGACATCCCGAACCTTGCCCGGAAAATCGTCAAGGAGATAGGTTACACGAGGGCAAAATACGGATTTGACGGAGATACCTGTGCCGTTCTCACGGCGATTGACGAGCAGTCAAAGGATATCGCCCAGGGGGTTGATCGGGCCCTGGAGATCAGGGAATCCCACATGAGCGACCAGGAAATAGACAGGATCGGGGCGGGCGACCAGGGAATGATGATCGGTTACGCCACAAACGAGACCGAGGAATTCCTGCCCATGCCCATTGCTCTGGCCCATCGCCTCTCGCGGGGCCTGGCTGCCCTAAGAAAGGAAAAAATCCTGCCTTACCTGCGTCCTGACGGAAAAACACAGGTAACGGTCGAGTTTCAAGGCGACAAACCCATTCGCGTTGAGACCGTCGTGATTTCCACCCAGCATCATCCGGCAGTCGACCAAGCCGAAATCGAGGCAGACCTGGTTGAGAGGCTGATCCTGCCGACGATTCCCGAACACCTGAGGGAAAGAAAGCCACGGATCCTCGTGAACCCGACCGGACGCTTCGTCCAGGGGGGACCCCTTGCCGATACGGGGCTCACAGGGAGAAAGATCATCGTGGATACCTACGGTGGTGTTGTTCCTCACGGAGGAGGCTGCTTCTCCGGAAAGGATCCAACCAAGGTGGACCGGTCCGCTGCCTACATGACAAGGTATGCGGCCAAGAACGTTGTTGCCGCTGGCCTGGCGGAACGATGCCAGATCCAGGTGGCTTATGCCATCGGCGTTGCACATCCCGTCTCATTGATGGTTCATACTTATGGAACGGGGAAACTGCCAGATGCAACCCTGACACGACTGGTTTCAGAGGTGTTCGATTTCCGGCCCGCGGCGATCATCAGGGACCTGGATTTGCGCAAACCCCAGTATCGTCGCGTTGCAGCCTATGGGCACATGGGCCGTATCGACCTGGCACCCCTTCCTGCGTGGGAGAGGCTTGACAGGGTCGAGATGCTTTCCTCTGCCGCTTCGAGGTCCTGAAGCGCAACAGCAAGAAATGAATGGCAGGTTGGAGGCTATTGCAAGCAGGACATGGGAGGTCCTCTGCCATTTCCTCTGGCCGACAACCTGCCCCGTATGCGGAAGGCTCGGGACGGTTGCCTGCCCCTCATGCCTGGATCGATTGGTGACCGGAATGCCTGATCGGTGCCTTGGGTGCGGTGGGGGATCTTTCCCTTGCGGGATTGCTTCCCATACTTCTTTTGTCAGGGCGGGAGCCTGGCATGAAGGCCAAGCCAGGGAAGTCATCCACCTGGCTAAGTATTCGGGGCGTCGCAAGCTGGCTTTTGAAATGGGGAAGGCCCTTGCAAGGACCTATCGGGAGGGAAATTTTGTCGTGCTTGTTCCCGTGCCCCTTCACAGGCATTCTTCTCGTCCTTACAACCAGGCGGAATGGCTTGCCAGGGGCATGGCTGAAGAGTGGGGTGCGAAGGTTGTTGACGCGCTCGACTGGACACGCCCGCTTCCTTCACAGGTTGGACGCAACGCTTTCGAAAGACGGGCATTGCCCCGGGACGCCTTTCACTGGCGCGAAGGGACACGGGTTGATGGTCCGGTCCTCCTGGTTGACGACGTTTTTACCACGGGGACGACGCTCCTTAGGGCTGCGGAAGCTCTCGGAATGGCGGGTGTCTCCTTGAAGGGAGCTTACTGTTGGTCTGTGAGCCCGGTGGAGGCTCTCACCGTGCAGTGGAGGGAGGATAAGGTCCCTGCTTAAACCCGGTCCGGGGTCTTTGGCGGGGTTCAATCGAAGCCTGGCGTTGATTTCAGTGACCCTGGCGGCGGCATGGTTGTTGCGAAGGGCTTTTCCCTCGGCAACGGGATACAGTTCGCTGCAGCAAAGGGCCTATCCTTTTCCGGGGTGCGGAAGCTTGATCCTTTTGTCCCTTGTTGTTGTTGCTGGAGGGCTTCTCTTCTGGTGGGGGCTTGAGCGCCTATTCTGGAGGAAATACTTCCCGCCCCGAAATCTTCCAGAGCCCCTACCGAAACCCCAGGAAGCCGAGGAGGAACACGAAGGAAAGACCGGCAAGGCTTAAAGCCGGTGGAATCCAGCAGTTTCAAGTTTTTTTTCGTGGCAGATCTGCAGTACGGCCTCCTCGCTGTCGCAAGGATAACTACAGGCAAGCCCACAACTTGCGGAAATCTCCCTGGGAACGGGAACGATCCTTGCGTGCAGGCCAGAGGCCCTGCATGCCTTCTCGAACAGCAGGGCCATGTGGGTCGTATCGAAGGTGGCAAGGCACTCCATAAGCGTATCCTCCAATCAAGTGGAAACATGGACTGTTACGTAATTATACCTAGACTTCGGATGCGCGTGAGAGTAGAATCTAACACCGTAGCCCGGAAAAATCCAAAGGAGGGTGTTCGATGGTTTCGAACAAGAAAATGGTTCTCCTGGCAGTTCTTGCAGCTTTCATCCTGACGATGGTTGCCGGTGTGGCCCTGGCAGAGGAGAAGATCGGCGTCATCGAACCGCAGAAGGTCCTTTTCCAGCACCCAAAGATGACCCAGGTCCAAAAGCAGGTCCAGGCAGTTGTCCAAAAGAAGCAGGACGAGGCCAAGGCTGCCATCGACAAGGAATCGGACAACAAGAAGAAGGCCGAGATCTACCAGACGAAGCGGAACGAGGCTGCCACAGAGGAGCAGAAGCTCATGGCGCCCCTCTTCAAGGATATCGACCTTGCGATTCGCTCTATCGCCAAGGCGAAGGGGTTGACCATTGTCCTCGATAAGGCCCAGGTGTTCATGGGCGGGCTTGATATCACCGACGATGTTATCCAGGAACTGAAGAAGAAGTTCTCCAACTAGTCAGAAAAAAGAATTTCCAGGGCAAAAAAACGGGGACCCCTTGAAAAAAGGGGTCCCCGTTTTTTTGCCCTGGAAGCTAAACGCTCCGTGCGGTTGCGTTAATGGGTCTTTTTGCCCGTACCCAGATAGGCAGCCTGGATTTCAGGGTTGTGGAGGAGTTCCTTTGCATCCCCCTCCATGACCAGTTGTCCCGTCTGCATGACGTATCCCCTATGCGACAGGAGAAGCGCCTGCCGCGCGTTCTGCTCGACGAGAAGAATGGTGACGCCTTCCTCATTGATTCGCTTCAGTTCCTTGAAAATATCCTTGATGATGATCGGGGCAAGTCCCAGGGAAGGCTCATCCAGAAGGAGAAGGCGAGGGCTGGCCATCAGGGCTCGGCCGATAGCCAGCATTTGCTGTTCGCCGCCTGACAGGGTCCCTGCATATTGGCCCATGCGTTCCCTTAGCCTGGGGAAAAGGGTATAGACCCACTCAAGGTCCTTTTTCACCTTTGCCTTGTCGTTTATCGGGAAGGATCCCATCATGAGGTTCTCGTAAACGGTCAGTGGCGCAAAAACTTTCCGCCCCTCAGGTGAAAGGGAAATTCCCTTCGAGACGATCTGAAAACTTTGGCCGTCAAGGGGTTTGCCCTCGAAAAGGACCTGTCCCGCCTGGCGTTTGACGTTTCCCATGATGGCATTCATGAGGGTCGACTTGCCCGCTCCGTTGGAACCGATGACGCAGACAATTTCTCCTGGAAAGACGTCCAGGTTGAATCCCCGGAGGGCCTTGATCGCACCATAGGAAACGTGAAGGTCCTTGACGGAAAGGAGAGGCTGTGTTTGTTGCGGCTTGTCGCTCATGCTTCCAACACCTCCTCGCCGAGGTAAGCCTTCAGGATTTCCGGGTGGTTCTGGATATGGTCCGGGTCTCCCTCAGCGATCTTGGCACCGAAATTCATGCACACGATATGCGGACAGATCTCCATAACCAGTTCCATATGATGTTCGATAACGAGGATCGTCAGGCCGAAATCGCTGTGAATTTTCGTAATCAGTCCATTCAGGTCCTGGACTTCGTCAGGGTTCATTCCCGCGGCAGGCTCGTCGAGTAGGAGGAGTCGGGGCTGCAGGGAAAGCGCACGGGCAATTTCCAGGCGTCTCTGGTGGCCATAAGGCAAGGTGCCGGCGGCCTGCTCGGCCAGTGCTTCAAGCCCGACTCGCTCAAGAAGCGTCATGCTCTGTTCCCTTATCGAGCCTTCCAGGGATTTCCACCGCCCCATGTGGGTCGCCGCTTCAAAGAAATTGTACTGATAATGCTGCTGACAGGCGGTCATGACGTTTTCAAGGACCGTGGACCGGGGAAAGAGCCTAAGGTTCTGGAACGTTCTTGCAATGCCCTTCCGGACGACCTCGTAGGTTTTGTAGGGGGTGATGTCCGTCCCTTCAAAAAGAATGCTGCCGCTGTCCACGTCGTAGACGCCCGTGATCAGGTTGAAGATCGTTGTCTTGCCTGCGCCATTGGGGCCGATCAGGCCGGCAAGTTCGCCCTTCTCCAGGGTGAAGCTCATGTCCTGGACAGCATGGACCCCCCCAAAATACTTGTTTACGTGATCAAGCTTGAGGACGGTTTCGTTCATAGGCCGTCACTCCCTTCCAATGCCTTTGAAGGGCCGTTTTTTTTCTGGAAAAGGGACCGGATGAAGCGAGGTCCCAACTCGTGCTGGCCCATGATTCCTTCTGGACGGGCGACCATGATAATGACCATGACGGCACCGTAGATCAACATGCGGTACTGGGAAATAGGCCGGAACAGCTCAGTCACCAGGGTGATAACGGCCGTGCCGATAAGGCTTCCGCTCAACGAACCGAGACCGCCGAAGACAACGACGGCTGTCAGCTCCGTCGACTTGTTCAGGTCAAACATGACGGGCTGGATGAACGTCAGGAACCCCGCCATGAGTGCCCCAGCCACGCCGCAGTAGAATGCGGAAATTGAGAGGCTGAGCACGCGATAGCGTGCCGTGTTGAAACCGAGGAGAGAAGCGGCGATATAGTCGTCCCTGCACGCCTTGAAGGCTCGGCCGAAGTTGCTCTTGATCAGGTAGAACATCAGCAGCGCCATGACGACAAAAAAGGCCCCGGCGACAGTGAGAGTCGTGTAATTGTCTATGCCGGGATAGCCTCGTGCTCCTCGGGTGAAAGACTGCCAGTTTTCCAGCACGAGACGGATGGATTCCCCGAGGCCAATGGAAGCGATGGCGTAATAGTCTCCCATCAGGCGCAGCGTCGGGACACCGATCAGGTAGGCCAGCACCATGGCGATAATGCCCCCTGCAACGATGGCCGGGAGCCAGTGAATGCCGAATCTCACGGTCATGATGGCTGCCGTGTAGGCCCCGATTGCCATGTAGCCCGCGTGGCCGAGGGTGAAGACGCCGGTAAAGCCGGTCAGCAGGGAAACTCCCATGGCGGCGATCCCGTTGATGAAAAGGAGAATGATGATTCCTTCAACGTATCCTGACATGGAAAGGCCTCCTAAACCTTCTCGCTGACCTGCTTGCCCAAAAGGCCGGAAGGCCTCCAGAGAAGGGTCAGGACAAGCATTCCGAAGACGACAAGGTCGCGCATCTGGCTGGAAATGAAGCCAGCCGTCAGCATCTCGGCCAAGCCCAGGATCAGGCTGCCCAGGACCGCTCCCGGCAAGCTGCCAAGGCCCCCGATGACTGCGGCGACAAAGGCCTTGATCGTGATAAAGCCGAGCTGCGGGTATAGGGTGTAGCGAACCGACAGGAAGATTCCCCCGACTGCGGCGAGGAAACCTGCCACGAAAAAGACAATGGAGATCAGGCGGTTTACGTTAACCCCCATAAGTCCCGACGTCCGAAGATCATAAGAAGCGGCGCGGATCGCCAGTCCCCATTTCGTCTTGCTGAGGAAAAGCTGTAGAGCGGTTAGGAAGATGACCGCCATCGCAAGGGAAAGGAGGTCGAAAGCACTTGTCGTGGCCAATCCGAAGAAATTCACCGGGTCGGTGGGGATGACGGGTGGAAGAGCCCTGAAGCGCCCTCCCACTGTAACGACGAAGACGTTCTCTATGACGATGCTCATGCCCATGGAGGCGATCAACAGGTACAGGGTCACGTTCGTCCTTTCCCGTATGGGTTTGTAGGCAAGCCTCTCGACCAGTATCGCGATAACGCCTGCGCCAACCATGGCGGCAAGGCCGGATAGCCAAATGTTGTTGCCCAGGGCAGCCAGCGTGTAATAGCAGATGTATCCTCCGATGACCAAAAACCCGCCGTGGGCGAAATTGGAAAAGAGTAGGATGGAATAAACCAGCGAGTAACCAACCGCAATCAGCGCATAAACCGAACCAAGAGAAAGCCCGTTGATGATCTGTTGTACCAATGTGTCCAAGAGACGATCACCTCACTTGCATTCAGGATACATAGCATACCAAGTATACAACACCATTCCGGGTTTGGCTAGAAATTGGGAAAGGCGGGCGCGGACAGGCCGCGCCCGCCTTTCGTGCCAAGCTTGGGAACCTACTTGGGCTGGATCTTCGTGTAGTAGACGGCCTTGCCGTTCTTCGCCATCAGGACGACCGCGGTCTTGTTCATCGGATTGTGGGTCTTGGGGTCGGTCGACATGACGGCGTGGTGGAGCTTGACTTCCTTCGTCTTCGCAAGGGCATCGCGGATGGCGGTGCTGTCAACCTTGCCGGCTCGCTTGATGGCGTCCGCCAGCCAGTAGACGGAGTCGTAGGCCAGCACACCGTTGACGAACTCCTTGCATTCGTCGTTGTACTTCTTCTTGTAGGATTCGAAGAAGGGCTTCATTGCAGGGTCGGCCGGGTCGACGTGATTGATCCAGTAGCTGCCCTCCATGGAAGGTCCTGCAATCTCCCACATGAAGTCGCCGTAGCCGTCGCCGCCGATGAAGACGATATCCTTCATTCCCAGTTCGCGAGCCTGTTTCATGATCAGGGCCATTTCCTTGCCCATGTTGGGGAGGACGAGGACATCGGCCTTGCTGTCGCGGATCGTGGTCAGCTGGGCACGGAAGTCAACGTCGGTCCCGGCGCGGAAGCCCTGGTCGGCCACGATGCTGCCCCCGAGCTTCTTGTAGGACTGCATGAAGAAATCACGGAGCCCCTGGGAGTAGTCGCTGCCCACGTCGTAAAGGACGGCGGCTTTCATCTTCTTGAGGTTCTTGGCGGTGAAGAAGGCGATGACCTCCCCCTGGTAGGGATCCGTGAAGCAGATCCTGAACATGTAGGGGTTCAGCTTGCCTTCGGGGGTCACCGTGACGTTCAGGTTCGTGGAAACGGTTCCGATCTGGGGGATCTTGTACTTTGTGGAAAGGGGAGCCGTGGCGATGTTGATACCGCTTCCGTTGGCGCCGATGACGGCTACGACCTTGTCATTCTCGGCCATGCGCCGGAAGGCGTTGACCGCGTCCTCCGGGCGGGTGCGGAAATCGTAGGGAACGAGTTCGATTTTCTTGCCGAGGACTCCGCCCTTGGCGTTGATCTCGTCAACTGCCAGTTTCGCGGAGTTCAGTTCCGTCTGTCCATAAGCGGCCCAGTCTCCCGTCAGGGCGGCCAGGTACCCCACCTTGATCGTGTCGGCAGCAAACGCTGAACCGGCAAACACGATCGCGAGCGCAAAAGCGACCAGCAACAAACCCAATTTCCTCAAAACCAACCACCTCCAATGATTATTAGGAACGTTCAAACGCGTTCAGATTCTATCACAAAAGCCTTCCGGTTGGCGGTTTCGGCAAGGCTCCATCTGATATCTGATATATGTAGCGGCCTGCTGGTAAAATGAAAAATGCTCAAGAAGGGGAGACACGAAATGAAACTGCTCGTAACGGATATTGATGGAACGCTAACTGCCGAAAACAGCGTGCCCGGACCGGTGGTCGAGGCATGCGCCCGACTTGGACGAGCAGGATGGCGGTTCATGGTCGCGACAGGTCGGATCTGGGCCTCGGCGCGCCCTTTTGTTGAAGCGATCGGTTCGGACCTGCCCGCCATCGTCTATGACGGGGCGAGGATCATGCAGGGAGGGGCAGGGAAAAACGCTTTCAGGGAGTGGAGGATACCCAGTCGTGTGGCCGGAGAGGTCCTGTCCCTGGGATGGCAATCCTCCCTTCTTGTGCAGGCTTACGGGGACGAGGAAGTCACTTGCAGGCCGGGTGACGAAGTCACCCGGAGGTTTTTCAGGAGCCTTGGCGTGGTCGTGAAGCCTGACCTTGTCTCCGCGAAGCTTGACTACAACCCATACAGGATCATTTTCTACGGGAATCCCGACGAAGCCCGGGACCTGGGAGAGAGAATCAGGCGATCCATGGAGGGACGCGTGGAAGTGACCCTGGCGGGTGAGGGATTTCTCGACATATTGGCCCCGGGGGTGTCAAAGGGAGCGGCTTTGCGGGCATTCCTCGAGGATTCGGGGCTCAAAATCGGCCAAATCGTTGCAGCCGGAGACCACCTGAACGACCTGGACCTGCTACGGGAGGCCGATCTTGCCGTCACTTTCCGGGATGCACCGAAAGAGGTCATCGATGCCGCGCACCTTGTCCTGCCGCCGGCTTCGAACATGGGTTTCCTTGAGCTCTGCCGCTTCCTCGAGGAGTCAGGTGAGGTGATCGGTTCGGATCCTTTTCCCGCAGGGACGGGATTGACATACAGGAGAGGGTGTCCCCTGCACCTGGGAACGTCACCCGCCTAAGACCAGGGAGGTGCGGAAATGTCGGAAGTCAAGGGATGGGAAGTCGTGCGCATGGATATTCCGGAAGAATGCAACATTATCCTGGGACAGAGCCATTTCATCAAGACCGTGGAAGATCTTTTCGAAGCCCTTGTGACCTCATCGCCGAGCCTGCAGTTTGGCATCGCCTTTTGCGAGGCTTCGGAGCCCTGCCTCATCCGACATGATGGCAACGCCCCCGACCTCGTGGAGACTGCCATCAGGAATGCCCAGGCCCTTTCCTCCGGGCACGCTTTTGTCGTCCTTATCCGAAACGGATATCCGATAAACGTGCTGGATCGCATCAAGAATGTCCAGGAGGTCTGCGGAATCTTCGCGGCGACCGCGAACCCCCTCGAGGTTCTCATTTTCGAAACCGGCCAGGGAAGAGGAATCGCAGGGGTGGTAGACGGCTTCTCCTCAAGGGGGATCGAGGAGGAGACCCATGTAACGGCCCGCAAACGCCTGCTCAGGAGCATCATCGGGTACAAGCGCTAGGGCATTGGCAAGGACGCGATTCAGCGCAGGGGCGGCTCTTTTTTTGCCGCCCTTTTTCTTTTCCACCCGATAAGGCAGCAAAGGGCGGAAACGGAAAGACCGGTGAAGAGCGGATCCCCGGGCAGGCGAGTCACGGGCCAGGCCAGCGCGATCGTCAATCCGGACAGCGAAGAGAGGAATGCCCATCGGGGATCGAGACGACCCGGCGCAAGGATGGCGATGGCAAAGGGCAAGAATGTGCCGGCCCCTCTAAGGCCCATGCTGAGGTAACTCCAGGACAGAATCATGGAGCCGGGGGCGAGGCGGGCCAGGATTGCCGAACCAACGACCAGAACCAGAAGGGTTGTGCGGCTCAGGAAGAGGAGTTCCCGATCTGTCGGTTTTCTCATAGCAAGAGCGGAGGGGAGATCGCGGGCGAGGTTCGTGGCGATTCCAAGACATAAACCCGCTGCGGTTCCAATAATCGTGATGGCGATCCCGCTCCAGAGGCACCCGGCGACCAGCGGGGGGAAGTTTTGCGAGATGAAGCGCGGAAGCACCTGGGACGCAACAAGCCCTGGATGTTGCGCCCTCATGCCCATGCCGACCCAGATGGCCAACAATCCCAGCGGCGGCATGAGGACAGCCGAAAGGAGAGCCCCCTTGCGAGCCGTCTTTTCGCTTGAAGCCGCGAAAAGAGCCTGGATGTAGATCTGGGTTGTCATCACGCCGACGACGAGAGAGAGGCCTGCATTCAGGTCAACCCCGAGCCCCCTGCCAAAGAGGTTGAACCAGGGGTGAGCGGGGAGGGTTTCCCGCAACGAGGAGAGAGTCGTTCCCGTGCCGGCTGTGACCGCAGCGCAGGTGGCAAGGACAATGTAGAGAAAGGCGATCTTCGCCTTGCCGAGTGCGCCGTAACTCTTCAGCCCTCCCAGGAGGATGAATCCCAGGATTGCCAGCGCAACGGCACATGCCGCTGCCGTGTCTGAAAGATGCCAGATTCCCTGGAGCATCGCCAGCCCGGCTAGGAATTGTGCGACAACGGAGATGAAGGTCCCGATCGTCGATGCGGCGAGGGCCACGATGCCTGTTTTCGGGCCGTACCGGTTTTCAAGGAGCTCCGGTATGGTTGAAAGCCCCGTCCGCCGGAGTGGCCGGGCGAACCAGAGCCCCAGGACGAGGCACCCGATGCCGCCACCCAGCGTGAACCACCAGGCGGACAGGCCGAAGCGATAGGCCATTTCCACGGTACCCACCGTGCTGGCGCCCCCGACCAGGGCCCCGAGGAGGATCCCGCTGACCTCAAGCGGTCCGGCTTTCCGGCCTGCCAGGGCATAGTCGGAGGCGGTACGGACGCCCCGTGCCGAAATCGTTCCCATGATGACAAACACCAGGATGACAACGCCGACTCCAGTCCCGAAGGCAAACATGGCATTTCCCCGCTTTCAATCTCGAGATCGTCGTGCCTGGGACAGTGTAGCGTCATGACGTATCGGAGCCAATATGTTATTTTTATCACAGAGAATCACTATGCTGGCATTGACCGGGGAGGTCGAACTGCTTGAAGCTGAAAGAGATCGTATCCTGCATCGGTGCGGAGATCCTTTATGGAGAAAACCTGCTTGAAACGGTGGAGATCGAGAAAGCCTACGCCGCGGACCTCATGAGCGATGTCCTGGCCTTCGCGTGGCCTGGCACGCTTCTCCTGACGGGACTGACCAACGTCCAGATCGTCCGCACGGCACAAATGATGGATATTCCCGCGGTCATCTTCGTGAGGGGGAAAAGGCCACAGGAAGAAGCCGTTGCCCTGGCCAAGAATGTCGGGATGCCCCTCCTGATTTCTTCAATGAGCATGTATGAAACCTGCGGGCTGCTCTACAAGGCTGGCCTGTCGCCGTGCATCATTCCCTCTCGGGAGGCATAGTGTGTGGACAGCCATTACGAGGTCGAATTCAAGGTAAGGGGGGACGACTTCCTTGCCGCTGGCGAGGCGTCCAACCAGATCAAGGAAACCCTCATCATGCTGGGAGTGCCGTCAGCCATCTCGCGGCGGGCTTCCGTCATCACTTACGAGGCTGAGATGAACCTCGTGATCCATTCGGGGGGAGGGACCCTTCGGGCGCTCATCACACCGGAAAAACTGACAATCCAGGCAGTCGACGAAGGGCCTGGAATACCCGATCTTCACCTCGCCATGCGCGAGGGTTTTTCCACAGCTTCCGACAGGGTGAGGGAGATGGGGTTCGGAGCGGGGATGGGGTTGCCGAACATCAAGCGCAACTCCGACAGTCTGGAAATCGAGTCCGGAGTGGGCAAGGGAACGACCGTTACCGCGACGATTCTTTTCCCGGAAGGATCAGGAGGCAGGAGGTAGGCCGATGGAGACGGGGATCAAGATCATTGAAGGCAGCTGCAAGGGATGCGTGAACTGCATCAAGTCCTGCCCGACCGAGGCTCTGAGGGTGGTGGACGGCAAGGTGAGGATCCTGCCCGACCTCTGCATCGACTGCGGGGAATGCCTCAGGACGTGCAGGGAGAAGGCGCTGGGCCTGGACGAGGATGACTGGGATCTCATCCGGAGCCATGGACCGAGCACCCTGATGGCTGATCCGACTTTCTGCGCCCAGTTCGCCCACTACTGGACCCCTGGCCTTGTCAGAAAGGCCTTGGCGTCCTTGGACATGAAAGACCTTTTCGATGAAACGGCCAAGGCTTTCGACCTGGCAGCCTTTGCGACGGCAAGGCAGATCGAGCAAGCCTCAAAGGAAAGCCTGCCTCTCATTTCCATCTATTGCCCCGCAGTGGTCAGGTTGATACAGGTCCGGTTTCCCGAACTGCTTCATCGGCTCGTTGAGACCGAAACCCCCCTGGAAACAGGGACTCTCCTATGGCGCAAAGAGACGGGCTCCGACGAAGGAGTGGTCCTCGTGACCCCTTGCAGCGCCAAGGTGATGCTTGTCCGGGGCCCTGTCGGGAGGGAGAAAAGCACCATGGGGCATGTCGTGTCGGTCAAGCGCCTTGCGAGGGACCTCCTGGCCGCCGGCCCGAAAGTGGATGGCACCGGTGCAGACCCCGTCGGGAGCCGTTGGCTGGCGTGGGCCCTGAGGGGTGGAGAAAGCCGCCATATCCGGGCCTTCTCAAAGAAGAACATCACGGCCATGGCTGTATCAGGGCTCAGGAACACGATCGACCTCCTGCAGGACCTGGAATTGGGGCGGTTGAAAGGGGTCGATTTCGTGGAGTGCCGTGTTTGCGACCTTGGCTGCATCGGCGGGATAGGAAACGCGGAGTCCCGTTTCCTGTCGGAACTGCGGCTTTCAAGCCAGCCGATCGAATGGGCCGTCACGGAAAGGGAAAGGGCGGAACTGGCCGAACTTTACGAAACAGGAATCTGGAAACTCGAACAGCCCATCCAGCCCCGGCCTCGCCCCTCGCTGGCCGACACCCTGGACGAGGCCATGAAAAAACTGAAAACGATGCAGGCAGTCTATGCCGAGCTTCCCCATATCGATTGCGGGGCTTGCGGCCGTCCCTCCTGCAGGGCGCTGGCCGAGGACGTTGTACGGGGGGAAGGGGAGCTTACCGATTGTGTTTTCAAGCTTAGGGAGCGCATCTCCGTACTCGGGGAGGAGATCACATCCTTGAGCGGCAAGCTGCCGCACGCTTTTCACGAAAGGAAGCATCCAAAATGACCGTTTCATCCCTGATCGAAATCCTCAAGCTTGATGTCCACCATGGCGGAGACGGCCACAGGCCCGTATCAAGAGGGGTTGTCGGTGATCTCTTGAGCTTTGTCATGGGAGGGGCACCGGAAGGAGCGGCCTGGGTCACCCTCCAGACCCATGTCAACCTGGCCGCCGTGGCCCTGCTGAAGGAAATTCCCCTGGTTATCCTGGCCTCGGGAAGAAACCCGGATCCCGAGTTGCTGGATCGCTGCAGGAAAGAGAACATTGCCCTGGCCACGGCAGCGGGTTCCCCCTTCGACGTCTGCGGGGCTCTTCACGATCTCGGTTTGAAAGGCTAGCCGGATGCGCCTGGTCCGGGCGGATCTCCATGTCCACACCGTGCTTTCCCCGTGCGGGGGGCTCGACATGGGAGCCCCGGACCTAGTGGCGCGTGCGCTCGATCTGGGGATCGATGTCCTGGCTGTGACGGATCACAATACGTCGAGGAATGCCCCCGCGGTCCAAAAAGCGGCGGAGGGCAAAAGCCTTCTCGTTTTGGCCGGGCTTGAGGTCCAGAGCTCTGAAGATATTCATGCGGTCACCCTTTTCGGTACGCCGGAGGAAGCCCTTGATTTCGAGGCCTGGCTCTGGGAGGGTTTCCCGAAAACCTTGAACCGCCCGGACCTTTTCGGTCCCCAGATCCTGATCGATCATGAAAATCAAATACTTGGAGAGGAGCCGATCCTCCTCGTCCAGGGAGCCCGTCACGGTATCGATGCCATCGTGCGCGAGGCCAGGAAAAGGGGTGGGATCTGCTTTCTAAGCCACATCGACCGGGAGGCTTTTTCCTATCCGGCAATCCTTGGCCCCATCCCGTCCGACTACCCTGTTGACGCGCTTGAACTGACCTGCAGGATCACCACGGAGAAAGTGCGGCCTTTCCGTGCCGAACACCCGAATCTTCCCCTTTTGCGGAATTCCGATGCCCATTCCCTGGACCAGATGGATCCCAACTGTTCGACAGTCTTCCGGGTGGAAGAAGCGAGCTTTTTGGAACTGAAGCTTGCCATTGTGGGAAAAGCGGGGAGGGCAGTCATGGATCCATGGTGCGGGGAGGAATTCAAAGCCAAATCGCTCTAGTGTAATAAAGTGATAAAATAGGGGCACCAGAGGGGGTGACCGGCATGGAAGAGAAAGACCATGAGGAACTCAGTTCGCCCGAAACGACACTACAGTGCTGGTGCGGCAGGAAAATGGTCATGGTGGAGGCTTTTCCCGATGACGGCACTTTCCGTTATGCGTGTCCCCTTTTCCTGGCCGGGGACGTGAGCCACGACCAGCTTCTCAGCGAGGAAGAATTCGTGGAAGAACCGGAAGGGAAACGCTAGGAAACTACGGATCTTTCCGGATGTACCAAAGGGCGGCGTTGTGAGTAGAAGCATCAAAGACATCCGGGTTGTCGGGGATAGCCGTGATTCGACCGGTGACTGTCATTCCGTAGAGGGGGAAACCGGAGCCCAATACTCCCAGCCTTTCTAGGGCCGTCGGGGTCACTGACGTTGAAACGAAGATGACCGTAGCTTCTCCGAGATCTCCAGAGGCTCCAGCTACCCCGACCCAGTGGTCGGGCCTCAAGGGGATACTTTCCAAGTATTTGTCAGGGGTTGCCCGATTGTTGGCATCCCTTATTGTGGTTCCGCTTTTCATCCACACAGGCCAAAGCCCGAAATCGGCGTAGTAGAGCATTGCGGCGCTTTTCATTGACCGCATATCTTCGATAATTCGCGTTGCCTCGGCTTTTGCAGTAACAGAAAAGGAAACGAGCATCATGGACCCGGCCAGGATACCGATTATAAGCAGTACGATCAGGATCTCCACGAGAGTGAAAGCCCGCTTATTCCTGTCTTCCCTTTTCATGCTTCTTTCCGCCCTTTCCTTTCCCGTCTAAATACACGACTGGCAACCGATTTCGACAAGCATAAGCGAAAAGGGCGAAAGTGCAAATTCGATCCGGAAATACCTATTATTCTTAGACCCATCGGTGAAGGACTTTTCCCCCCGGGTAAGTGTAGCCGGAACTGAAGCGATAGGCCCCCAGGACTTCAAGAGGGGCCAGGGGCATGTGCTCCTCAAGGTCCGAGGGGAAGAAACGAAGGGTCCCGTTCCCGGTCCAGGCCTCGCGTCCCAAACGAATGTCGGTGGCTCCGAGCTCGACGAGTTCGAGGACCGAAGGAGGGGCTCCCGCCTCGATGGACGGGAAGTGCCGGATGTGGAAGAGAGGGGCCCGGAGGGGGTAAGGGAGGCCCGAGGGGTTGATGGATTCCCGGACGGTCATCGTTCCCTCGACCAGGCGCTCCCCATGGGAGGTGACATACCCCTTCAGCTTGGTTCCCACATCGATAGGGCCCATTACCGGGTTCAGGGGATGCGGCTCGGTAAGGAAAACCTGCCCCAGGCGTTTGGGAAACCCCATGAACCATCCACGGGCCATGGAAAAGTCGTTGTCCACCCATATATGAAGGCAAATCTGCCCCGGTCTCCCCTCAAAGGAGCAACCCGCCCAGATCGCAGCCTCGCGGTACTGGGTCCTTTCCGGGTTTTCAAAGGCGAGTTCCTTTTTCTCCTCCCAGACAGAGGTCCAGCGGCTGAACACGACCGAGCAGATTCCCGGTTCAGGAGCGGGCGAAAGGGGTTCCGGCAAGTATGCGTTAACGGCATCGGGGTTGGCACGGTAGAGGATGGACAAGTACTCCGTTCCGTAATGCCAGGGTAGGGGACCGACCAGTGAGGTCTTCCCGGCAGGGGTGAGGGGATAGCAAAATCCGTTCAAGTCGGTGATCCGGGTCATGGTTTTTCCCTCCAGGCGGAAACAGGCGATTTCCAGTAGTCTATCCCAAGTCTTCGATTTTTGCAGGGAGACCCCCTGGTTTACCTTACGCCGGACCGGGCAATGCTAAGATATCGCCATGGGGAAAAAACAGAAAACCCGAATCGAGCTGGATGAAGTTACGGTAACTCAGCCCTTGATTGGGGACCTTCTCAGGGCCAAGGGGTTCGTCCAGGCTGCAAAGAAAGAGCCGGAATCCGCAAGGAAGACGGCTCCTGAAGAAACTCGTTCGACCGTACAGGACTTGTCGTCGGTTAGCCGTATCGTGTTGCAGTTCGAGAAAAAGGGGCATGGAGGCAAGCAGGCGACCCGGGTGGAAGGACTTCCCTTCAATGCAGAAGCGCTTGGCAGACTCGCCCGTGACCTTCGCCGGGAAATGGGGTGCGGAGCCTGGGTGGAGGGGGGGACAATCCTTCTCCAGGGGGACTTGACCGAGAGGTTGAAGGACTGGTTTGGCAAAAAAGGTGTCAGGCGAATCGTCATCTCCGGAAGAGGGGGAATTGCCGGATGAATCCAATGAATTTCAGGGAATCGGACCTGGAGAGGCTCGTCGAGGAAACAAGGCCCCTGTCTTCCGGGGGAAAGGTTGCAACGTACATACCGGAGCTGGCCGGCGGCAACCCAGAGGCACTTGCGGTTGCTGCAATGGATGCGGGTGGCGCGCTCGTTTCCGCTGGAGACCGGGACGTCCTTTTCACGATGCAGTCCATCTCGAAAGTGGTCTCGCTATCTTTGGCCTTGCTGGAACTCGGGGAGGAAGCCGTTTTCAGGAAGGTGGGGATGGACCCTACCGCGGACCCTTTCAACTCTGTCATGCGGCTTGAGATGATCCGCCCCCATGTTCCGCAAAATCCTCTAATCAACGCAGGGGCTATCGTCATCGATTCCCTTCTTCCCTACGCTGATCCCGAGATGGCCTTCTGTGCAGTCAGGGACATGGCTCGCCGCCTCACGGGCAATCCGGGAATAAAAGAAAAAGAGGCCGTCTACCTCTCGGAAAAGCGGACGGGAGACCGCAATCGGTCCCTGGCCTATTTCCTGAAGAGCGTCGGAACGATCACCGGGGACGTGGAAGCCGTGCTGGACGTTTATTTCAGGCAATGCAGCCTGGAGGTGACCGTCTTCGACCTCGCTGCTCTTGCGGCGACGATTGCGATGGATGGCAAAAACCCGAAGACGGGGATACAGGTGTTGCCGCCTGCCATTTGCCGAATCGTGAGGGCCCTGATGGCGACCTGCGGGCTCTACGACGGTTCGGGAGCTTTTGCCGTGCGCGTTGGCCTGCCGGCGAAAAGCGGTGTGGGCGGGGGAATCGTGGCTGTCGTGCCAGGGAGCATGGGACTTGCGGTCTGCGGCCCCTCGCTGGATCACCAGGGGAACTCGATTGCCGGTATCGCACTGCTTGAGCGCATGTCGGAACGTTTCGGGCTGAGAATCCTCTAGTCAGGAAAGGAAGGGCGAACATCGGCAAGCCGATGTTCGCCCTTCCTTGTGGAACTAATCGATTTTTCGGTAGGCCTGTTTCCTGGCACCGCAAATGGGGCAGGCGTCCGGCGCTTCTCCCTCTGCGATATGCCCGCACACGGTGCACAGGAAGAGGTCGGTTGTTTCCTCGCTGCTCAGGTTTTTCAGGGCTTTCTCGTACAAACCCGCGTGAACGGCTTCAGCCTTGCCAACCAGGTTCAGTTTTTTCGCGATGGCCTCGGCGTTTTCTTCCTTTGCCTTGGAGATAAAGTCCGGGTACATTTTCGTGAACTCGTAGGTCTCTCCTTCAATTGCCGCCTTAAGATTTTCCTCTGTGGACTTGATCATCCCAAGGGCCTTGAGATGGTCGGTGGCATGGATGGTCTCGGCCTCCGCAGCAGCCCGGAAAAGCTTCGCAGCCTGGGGATAGCCTTCCGCATCGGCCTGCCGGGCAAAAGCAAGGTACTTCCTATTTGCCATGGATTCTCCCGCAAACGCTTCCTTCAAATTGTCATGGGTCTGGTTCATCCTTCAGATCGCCCCCCTTAATTTAAAACAATTGTAAACTAGCTCGCCCGTGAGGGTCAAGCCGAAGTTTCCATTCAAGAGGCAAAAAGCTTCAGGCAGTCCCATATCGAAGAAAGGTCTCCCATCCCTTCCCTGGAGGGGATCGGCAAGCCAATGGTCCGCTGCCCAAGCTGGTATTCTGCCGGGAAGGAGTACCTCAGCGCGGGGTTTAAATCCCATAGGAAGGGGCATTCGAAACCTGCTTCACGGAAGAGGCGGGAGAGTCTTTCCCGCCCGCCTCTAATTTTCACGGGGAGAAGCAACGGGGCCGCCTCTTCGGGAACGGATCGGAACAATGGGAGCAGCAAGGTGGAGAGAACGGGATCACCTGAAATCCTTCCCATCAACTCTTTGGCAAAGAACCTTCGCCGGCGGGCCTCTTCGTTGAAAGGGATCCTTTTCAACGCTTCCCAGGATTGGGAGGCGGGGCTCCGGGGCAAGGCGGGGAGAGCTTCCTCAAGCCTCGCCTCGGCTCTTTCCAAAAGCCGCAACCCACCTTTGTAATCCCTGCCTCGAAGGGATCGGAAAGCCTCATCCCTTTCCCTGGCAAGACAGGGATCGGAGGGGGGCAACGATATTTCGACAGGAAATCGCGAGACAAGTGCCCCACCGTCAGGGACTTCGAAAAATTTCCTGAAGCTGAAAAGGACAAAATCCCCGACAAAACCGACACTGCCAGTGAGGGAGGCCCCCGCGCAGTCTTCGATCACGATCGGGCGGTTTTCAGAAAAGCTGGTGCGGAGCCATTCGAGAGCTCCCCGGTTGGGAAATCCAAAATAGTGAATAAGGACGACCGCGTCTTTCGGTCCGGGTCCGGGAGAAGGGAAAAGGGGGGTAAAATTCGAGGAAGTCCCGTAGCGGCGCGTGGTGATTCCTTCCTTGCGAAAAACCGGGAGAAGGGACGGGCAGGAATAGGCCGGGACCCAGGCAGTCCCGGAAAAGCCTTGGGCGCTCAAGATTTTAAGGGCAAGGGCCAGGGCGGATCTGCCGCTGTCAGTGGGCACGACGGTCCTGCCGGCAGCTTGAAACCGCCCAAGAAAGCTTAAGACTCCTTCCATTTCCGGGTCGTGGGGGTGATCAGGGAAGTTCATGGCGATATCATAGCAGTTGGGGAAGGGTTGCTGCTTCGGTTGAAATGCTTTTTCGTCAGATTGAAGGAGGCATGGATGGTGGAGAAGCCCTTTGATCGGCTTGCGCCCCATTATGACCGGTTGATCGGAAGATTCATGTCAAGCCGGATGGACAGGATGGCCGACCTCCTGTCTTGCGCTCCGGAAGAAGTGGTCCTGGATCTGGGCGGGGGAACGGGACTGCTTGCGCGCCGCCTCGTTGGGCGCTGCGGAGAGATCCATCTCCTGGATGAGAGTCTCCGTATGCTCGAACAGGTCAGGCAGGAAAAAATCATAACGAAGGTGGGATCCGGCACGAAAGCACCCTATCCGGACCGTTTTTTTGACGCAGTCATTCTCTCGGACGTGTTGCATCATGTCCACGAGCAGGACCTGCTGCTGGACGAAGTCCGGAGGATGCTCAAACCCGGAGGCCGATTGCTTGTGAACGAGGTGGATCTCGAACGGTTTTTGGGAAGGATGGTCGGAAGGATCGAGAACCTCTTTTTCACCCGGGTCTTCCCGACGGGTTTCCAAAACCTTTCAGATCGGCTCGAATCCCGCGGTTTTCAGGTCGTGGCCGAACTTCGGGATTGCTGGAGCTTCATTGGTCTTTGGAAGCTTGTCCCGGGGTTCATTCAGGAGGCTTTCTGTGTCGCAGGCGAAGCTCCCGTAGAACATCGGCAGGTTTGAGGTCGAGGGAGATCAGGGCGACAAGCAGGTGATAAAGCAGGTCGGCAGCTTCGTAGCGAGTTCCTTCCCGATCCCCGAGGGCGACTGCCAGGGCCGTTTCAACCCCTTCTTCGCCGACCTTCTGCGCTATCCTGGAAGGACCTTCGCCGAGCAGCCGAGCCGTATAGCTTTTTTCGACAGGGGCATGACGCCTTTCCTGCAGCAGTCTCCAGAGTTGTCCCCAGAAAGTGCAATCGTTTCCCCCCTCGCCCCAGAGAGAGCGAAAGAAGCAGGTCCT
>ENA-ORXD01000960-ORXD01000960.1-sediment-metagenome-genome-assembly--contig:-NODE-960-length-28739-cov-9.583141_pt1 | contig 28739 bp, 23 predicted proteins | sample MGYA00237862_ERZ511471 | MGnify/ENA metagenome assembly ERZ511471 | reverse complement strand
GATACACTCTTCCATGCCTGAAGAACCGGCATCTCCAACGATACAGACGGAGACTATTTCCTGTAAGCGTTTTTCCATTATGACGATCCTCTATAGAACTGCGTGTCCGGTTGCCGCCATCTTCCGGCCGAGTATACTGATCGACGCAACATACGTGCCAGGCTTACGGGTCAGAAGACGTGCCTCTCATCCCGATTCCATGCCCAGAGTAATCTCCGGCACATCGTCAAAAGCGCTTGTCCCTCGAATCAGCAGATCTCCCGGATCAGCTCGAAGGCCTCGGCCGCCTCCAATCCCACCGCGCTGCCCCACCGTAGCGCGATCGCCCTCAGCGCCTGGGACGAACGCGGATGGGGGAACGGGCGGCTTTCGCTCTCGTACAGTTTCATGGCGTCGATCTTTCTTTCCAGTGTGGCGCTGATATCCATGAATGTGTTGGGCCGGAAGACAGGGTCGAACCGGTTAAACGCCCACTCGGTCGAAGAAGGGACTTCAAAGGCGTAAATCGTCCTGACCGGGCAATCGGCTACCGGGCGTGAAGCGGTCAGCACCGCCCGGTGCACGACCATGTGATCGATATTCAAGTCGCCTCCATGATGGGTATAGATGACCTCCGGCTTCAGACGCCCTATGAGCCGTTCCACGATCTTGACCACGTCCAGCACCGGTACGGTATCAAACCGGTTATCCGGCAGATCGTATGTATACAGTTTTCTCACGCCCAACAGCTTCGATACCTGGCTGGACCGGTCACGGAGCGCGCGTATTGATTGTTGATCGGCCCCTTCGCGCTCGTCATACCGCGATGTTATCCCTTCACCGAGAATGGCCGCGTACACGGCATGCCCTTCTCCGGTCAGACGGGCGATGGTCCCCCCGCAACCCAGGACCTCATCGTCCGGGTGCGCGGCTACAACGAGAACTGTTCCTGCATTTCTCATATCCGGGTATCCCTTATCGGAAGATCAGCCTTCCACTGCTAGTTCCTGCCTGACGGAATATCTCTTCCCCCCGGGAAGATTCTTATCCATGATGACCGAAGGACCGAAGGAGGTACGTGCCTCGATCATCCGTCCGGGAAGGATCGTGCAGCCGACCCCCATGGAGACGTGATCCCCGATGATGCATCCGAACTGTCGCCGGCCGGTATCGACGGTTACCCCGCCTATCCTGACCTCGACATTCCGTCCGTCCAGTCGAAAATTTGAGACGCGCACGACGCCGCCGAAGAAGCAATCGCTGCCGACGATGGAATTTCCGAAGAAATTGAGCGGTCCGAAGCCTGTCCTGCCGCCGGCGATGACATCCTTGATATCCGTTGCAAAGGCCACGCCGCTGTCCGGCCCCAGGCTGACCGTCCCGCGGAGCAAGGCGTTGTTCGCGATAAACGATCCCGCACCGACATAGATGTCCCCCTTGAGTCTCGCCCCCGACAGAATCCTCACTCCCTCGCCTATCACGACATTCCCCGAGATCTCGACCCCGTCCTCTATGATCGCCGTCGGGTGTACCGAAGACCCCATCCGTGCAATATGTCTCTGAACCGACGGGAAAATATCCCAGATATACCGTATGCGGGGATCCAGAATCGCGTCCTCGACACAATCCGTTTGTACGGTGTCGTCCCTCAGGAAATGCAGCAAGCTGGTGCCCGCGACATCAAAGGTGAGGACATCGAAAAAATTCCCGAGTTCAAAGTCACCGATGCGACACCCTCCCGTGTCGCCCCTGAACAGATGCGTCCCCAAAGAATATCTCCTTTCAGTCGGCTATCGACTGTTAATCAGTTCCCATCTCAGCGGTGTCCCGCGCGCGATGTCCGTGGAAGCGCATCTGCCCAGGACATTGTCCAGATATCTCGGCTTGAGCCCGTGCCCCGGCCTGATGCAGCGGACATTTTCATCCGTGAAGGGCTCCCCCTGTTTCATGTCCCGCACCACGAAGAGAGACCTGCGCAGGGCCCTCATGGCGGCCTCATTCTCCGTTGCCCCGTATCGTACCGTGCCGAGCGCCGCTTCAACGTTGCGTATCTTCTCAACCATGCCTCGAAATTCGTCAGGCTCCAGTGAGAAGCTGCTGTCGGGCGAAGGAACCGTGCGTGACAGCGTCAGGTGCTTTTCAATCATGCAGGCCCCCATCGCGACGGCCGCTACGGGGATCGCATCGCCCAGTGAATGATCGGACAGACCCGTCGGCACCTGAAACGTCTGCGCCATGTTCGCCATGGTCCGGAGATTCATCTCGTCATACGGTGCGGGATATGCCGCGGTACACTTCAGGAACACAACCTCAGGCCCGCCGTTTGCCGCGATCACGCCGGCGGCCTCTTCTATTTCGGATAGCGTGGCCATGCCCGTGGAAATGATCATGGGCTTGCCGAGCGTTGCGACCTTTCTCAGCAGTCGCAGATCGACGATATCGGACGAGGCGATCTTGTATGCAGGGACACCGAGACCTTCCAGTAATTCGACCGTCTGCAGCTTGACCGTGGAAAAGAAATCGAGTCCGAGATCGCCGGCGATCTGTTTCAGCCGCGGCTGCCACTCCCAGGGGGTGGATGCCTCCTGGTACAACTCATATAAATACCGGTCTTTCCAGATGGTCCCCTTGACACGGAACAATTCGCTCCTGCAATCTATCGTATTCATATCGGCGGTGTACGTCTGCGTCTTGACGGCGTCCGCCCCGGCCCCGCGGGCCGCCTCGATTATGTGTACCGCCTGGTCGAAATCCCGGTTATGATTCGCCGACATCTCGGCGATGATGTACGCAGGATATCCAGCCCCGACCCTTCTTCCGTTGATTTCTATATACGGTTTCATCACCCGTCCCTTTGCACACGCTCCATCAGGGGCCTACACGGCGATCCCGGAACAGTACGGACATCGCATCATTTACCCTGCCGCGGACCTCCCTTTAGTCGATATGCCTAGCCTGTCCCGCATCCTCGGCACCCTCCGTCCATGCACCGTATTCCGGCTACCCTTCACCGTTTCCGTAACACCGGCTCTCTAAGAGCCGTTATATCGGGGAACCCCTCCTGTAAAAACGAACAACATTATAATCCCTTGTAGAATTCGGCGACCTGATCTACCGATGCCTCTGAACCGTCCGGGACAGAGTCCTCCAATTTCTGTGCAATGACAAAAACATACTCATAATGGTGTCCGAACAAATCATACGTGTACTTATTGATTTCCACATTCTTGAAATCCCGGAAAAGGGCCATGTATTGTGTCTTTGTTTCGAAATAGCGAAGCCTCAGACCCCTTTCTGTCGGGGCCGGATGGGTATCGGTCCACTCAATGACCGAATCGCCGGCGATTCTCGAACTATGTTCCTTAACCCACCAGTGGTTCTTCCCATAAAATGAGACATAGAGATACCCCCCGTTTTCCATCACCCGATGTGTTTCAGCCACCACTTGTTCCAGATCCAGATTGTAATAAAAGGCCTGAAGGCTTATTATCAAAGAGAAAAAATCGTCAGGGAAATCGAGATGAGGCGGTTTGAAGATCGAAAGATGAAAATTGGAACTGATCTTCCGTGCATGTCTGATAGCGGTCTCTGAGACTTCGACGCCGAATGGTTCGTACCCTGTTTTTTCCAGAAACTCCAGATTCCTTCCGGAACCGAACCCAATATCAAGTGCCTTTCCACCTCTTTCTTGCCTGTTAACCGACACCCAGCGAACAAGTATCTCATGAGGATACTGGGTGTGACTCCCATGTTTTTCCAGATGCTGGTGCAATCTCTCCCATTTCCGAGTATTCAACCCCTGATGATTTCCCATGAAAAACCCCACACTGTTTCCGGATAAGAGTTGTTAACTGCCGATTGCCGTCACGGTCTTGTTTCCGCACCGGACCGTTCAGTCATATCTTCCGCCATACCCACATCTTCGTCTGCCCCACATCGCCGAAAGGGGGCAGCTGCAACGCCAGTTTATTTAAAGGGCTGTCGTACGACGGCTCTCTTCCCTCCTGCTTCGCCTGCCATGCATGAATGACCCTGCTGATAAAATAATACGTAGATGTAAAGTTCTCGATCCTGATGATGTCCGCGTTTTCAAATATACCGTCTTGTACCTCCGATTCATGCAGATACCGGTTGTGCCACGGGGGTTCCATGGCATCCAATCCGGCGTGCCCCCGTATGACATTCAACCGGTCCAGTGCGTCCCTGCTGTTTTCACACATGAGGTACAACCCCTTCGGGACCAGAAGCCTCAGGATATTCACAATGGCTTCCCGCTGATCTTCCCAGGACTGGAGATTGATGAGAACCCGCTCGGTATAGATCAAATCGAATGTGTTTCCCGGATAGTGAATCTCTTTTACGTTGCCGAGGTGGAAGGTGATGTTTCCCTTGAGGGTTTCATGTGCGGCATTCTCATGCGCCGCCGCAATCATCTGCTCGGCATAGTCGAAAGCGGTGATATCGACACGATACCGTTTCGCCATCTCTATCGCGGTACTACCGTTGCCGCAGCCGATATCAAGGACCTTCATGCCGTCTTTTATATACCGAGAGATGGCCTCGATCTCGATCTCCTTCAGATTGATATCATTTGTGCCTGCCTGAACGCCGAGCCGGCCTCTCCGGTTCCAGAACGTTCGTACCTCATTTTCGTGATTACGGTTCGACATATTCATGCCGGATTCTCCATACTCGCCAGTATCTTGTCGGCCCCGTCTCCGCGGACAAGCCGCCTTCCCGCTTCGGAAAGACGTTTACGCATCCCATGATCACGCAAAAGGACGGAACAACTCTCCGCTATCGATTGATCCGTCAGGCCTTCAAACCACCCGAGATGCACAGCGGCTCCCGCCTCCTCGAGGCAGGTGCCGACACCCCGCTGGTTCTCTGCAACCGTTATAATCAGGCTGGGAAGACCCATGAAACACAGTTCCCAGCAGGTGCTCCCCCCGGCCGATACGGCGACATCGGCCCACGCCATCAGGCCCGGTATCCCTTTCACATCGCGGACAAGATACATCTTGCATGCCGCATGACGCACGGCATCCGCGAGTGTTTCTTCGTTGGGATTCGACGGTCCCACGAGAATTCGTGCTTCAAGGTCCGGATCATTCAATCTGTGCAAGGCATGGATCACCTTCAATGTCACATTCCTGGAATCCGCACCGCCGATAGTCACCAGGATGTTCCTGGCCTCTCTGGGAATCCGGCGCTTCCAGTTCCTGTATTGCAGGAATTCCCTGCGAAGCAGAACAAAGTCAGGGCCCAGCAGTTTCACCGTATCCCCGTTACAGGAGTAGGCAAGACGTGAGGCATGGATGTTCTGGTTGACCAGGATATCCGCATGGTAGTGGTCGAGATGGGCCATATCGTCAATGACCAGCAGCCTGCAGGTTTCTTTCATCGCCCTCTGATACTCCGGCGTAAAGTGGTAGCCGTCAAGGATCACCCAGGGGCCCGGGTTGGAGTCCTGTTGACTGATGTCGGATACGACATCTAACGTCGATCGCAGGTCATTCGGATCAGGGTGCGCTTTTTCAATGCCGATCACATCGAACCCTTCCTCATGAATACTGTGCCGTAACGTGTCGCTCTCACAGTCTGTTACGAACGTCACCCGGCCGCCCCGGTCCTTCCAGCTCTGGGCAAAGGCAAAACAGCGCATCAGGTGTCCGGTCCCTATGCGGGCATTCGCATCGGCACGTATTATCAGTCTCGGTCGTCTTCGCATCCCGCTATGCCTGTTCCCAGACGGGGTTCTTGAGCCTCCAGTTCCCTTTCGCATCCTGCTCCCACATATCACCCCTGAAGCTGTCGGCCACCCTCCAGAACTCCTCGACGGTGATGTCGATGTCCCTGCAAAACTGCTCGATAAACTTCGGATGGCATCTCCCGTCGTACTTTCTGACCATCTCAATTCCCTCTTCGCGGGTCATTCTGCCTTCCCGGATATCGTAGCAGGCCTCGTCCGTGGTGAAACCGAACCCGAACTTGATATATTTCAACAGCTGGTTCACGATCACCGTGTCGTCATCCAGGGCCGAAAATCTCCGGTAGCGCCCGATGTCCTCGAGGGGATCGGTCCTGCCCTTGAGGCCGCGCCTGGCCGAAAACTCGGCGTTGTGCACCTGCGAGTATTCCTTCAGATAATAGCCCAGATAGATCGACCGCACATTCGCCTGTTCCAGTTCTTCTCTCGAGGGATGCTGGTACCAGAAGAGATCGTCCAGGGTGATCCCCTTTCCGACCCAGTCGGAGGCATTGCCGCCCCGGACCGTGTTCCCATCGGCATTTCCGGACGCATCTCCGCCGAATTGATCCTTTTTCGGTCTTGAATCTCCGAGGGACAACGCGGCGTTCTCCCCGATAAAATTGAGCCTGATCCCGAAGGCGACAGCAATCTTGAGGTAGGACGCCTTCAAGGGGTATTCGGAGGGTTTTATGGGGTTGCCGTATTCGTAAAATGCCCGTCTGGCCAGTTTCTTCTGCAGAACCGGATCAGGTTTGATGGTAATCCAGTCGAACCCCTGATTCTGAAGGTTGTCGATATTCTGTCTCCCCAGATCCGATATCGAATACCCCTGATAATTAATGAGCAGGGGCCTGAGCCCGAGTGTTTCCTTCACGTAGCAGGCGATAAAGGTGCTGTCCTTCCCCCCACTGACGCCGATCGTACAATCATAGACGGAGCTCTTATGTTTCTGTCCCCATGCAAGAATCCCCTGCAATTCCTTATCCCTGGCTTCCCAGTCGATCTCCGGATACCGTTCGACGTACCGGCAGGGCAGACAGACCCCTTCACTGTCAAACGTAAGCCCCGGTCTCGTATCCGGCTGGACGCACCGTACGCAGTATCTCATCGTTCCCTTCTCCTTCAGTTCTCAGATTTTTTCGTTTCATGATGTCGTTTCAGCCACTCCTCCCTGAACAGGGCCATGTGGATAACATCCACTTCGTTGTCATCCACCAGATAGTGCCTGATTCTCATCCCATCCTGAACCATCCCGGTGTTCTTCATAACTTGCAGCATGGGCCTGTTTGGCGAAACCGTCCCCGCCGTCACCTTTCGCAGCTCCAATTTCTCCAGCAGGAAATCGCACACGGCCCCGAACGCCTCTGAACCATAACCCTTGCCATGTAGCCGGGATGTACCGATCAAGAGTCCGACATCGGCGATCCTGTTGATCTCATCGACAAAGGCATTGACGTTTCCGATGTGACCCGGAGACTCATCTTCGGCTACAATCGCCCAGAAATAGTGCGGGGTGCCTTCAAAGGATCGCCAGTACTCGCGACACGATGCCATCGTATGCCTCTTGTGGCGCTGCCTGCTGAACCGCATCAGGAGAGGATCGTTGAGCCAGCCGACATAGCGCTCGGTCAGATACCTCTCGTCAAAGGGGGTGATACGGAGTCGTTCGGTCCGTATGTCCGTCGATCGCGCCATGGGATCACCGTTCCTCCCTGAGCAGTTCCCTATTTTCCCACACCTTCCGGAAGGCCTTCACCACATCGTCCATGTCCTCCCTGGTCATCTGCGGCTGCATCAGCTCGTGGGTAAACAGCTCAGTCGTATGCAGGCGCTCCACCACGGGACAGATTCCCTCGGAGTAATCGATCTCACCCTCATGCCAGGGGGCCGTGAAGGGAAATCCCTTCGATCCGTAGGCAATCTTCTGCTGAAACAGGGGCCTCAAATAGAGCGGCTTGACGTAGCCGCATCCGATCTTGACGCCCTCGCCTTCCCTCGACCGGAACGGCGGCAGTTCCGCTTTGACGGCTGCAATAAACGTGTTTCTCGATACCCCCGCAACCTCCTCCCTGAACTTGCATGCGTGGACATAGTAGGAGTGCGTACAGCCGGGACGGGTCTCGGGAGGGACGATCGCCGGAATGTGTCCCAGTTGTTCGGACAGATAGGCACAGTTATCCTGCCTCTCCTTGAGGATCCCATCCAGTTTCCGCAATTGACAACGGGCAACAGCCGCTTCCAGCTCCGTCATGCGGAAGTTGAAACCCACCATATTGACGAGATCGGTGACGCCCTTATCCTCCACGACCGATTCGGCATGGTTGCGAATAAGACGAACCTTTTCAGCCAGTTCATCGTTGTCCGTCACGACAATGCCGCCCTCGCCGCAGTGGATGTGTTTGTGGTAATTCAGAGAGTAGACACCGATATCGCCCAGCGTACCCGCGAACCTTCCCCTGTATAACGCCCCCGGGGACTGTGCCGTGTCTTCTATGACAAGAAGACCGTGTTTCTCGGCAATGGCATTGACGGCGTCTGCGTTATAGGGCTGGCCGAAGATATCCACCACGATGATCGCGCGGGTCCCGGGCGTAATCTTCTCCTCGATCAATCCCGGGTCGAGACAGAAGAAGTCCTCCTCAATATCCGAAAAAACCGGGATCGCATTATAGATGAGCGGAGCCATGGCAGTCGCGGACATGGTGTACGGGGTGACGATGATCTCCTCTCCCGGTTCCACGCCGGTTGCGCCCACGGCGCAGTACAGCCCCGATGTGCACGAGTTGACGGCTACGGCATTTCTGGCACCGAAATACTCCGCCCACTCCATTTCAAGGGCCCGGACCTCGGGTCCGCCGTAGAAATCATCGTGCCAGCTGCCGAGAAACCGGGAGAGAATCCCCGAATCCAGCACCCTCTCGACGGCGGCCTTCTCTTCAGGGCCAATCGTATTGTAAGCCGGGAAGGGCTCGGTCCTGACGGGCCGTCCTCCATACACCGCCAATTTCATAGTAACCCTCTCTTTGTACACACCTCGTACATCATTTCCGCCGTTTCCCAGTCTTCCGCGGTATCGATGTCCTGGACAAGATACCGCGGGAGAATGACGGGCAGGGCGTCAGCCGTGTACACCCGTTTCGTTTCGAGAAACTTGCGGCTGTCCATCCAGTAGAATTGGCCGGCATCATGGTACGCTTCCGGCAGATCGTTTGATCGTCTCATCTCAAATTCCGGCCAGAACATCGCCAGATGGCCGTTCTCCGTCATCTTGAGGGCCCTCAGGATCGGGAAAGGAAACGTGGTCACGGAAAAGACGGACGACACCTCCTTCTCCGTTATCAGCTTCAGCCCTTCTTGTATGTACCCGGCCCCGGCAAAGGGGGCGGTGGCATAGATACAGCAGATATAATCCGGGGATGTCCCATCCTGAATCAGCCAATTGAGCGCGTGCTGCAGCACCGCGGCCGTCGAAGTGAAATCATCCGCCAGTTCCGGCGGTCTCATAAACGGAACCTCTGCGCCGTATGTTTCCGCGACCTGCGCGATTCTTTTCGAATCCGTTGAGACGATGATCTTATCGAACACTCCCGAAGCCTTTGCCGCCTCGATGGAATAGGCAATGATCGGCTTCCCCGCGAAAGACCGGATATTCTTCCCCGGGACTCTCTTGCTTCCGCCCCGTGCGGGTATGATGGCTACGTTCATGACACCCCCTCTAACTGTTGATCACCTTTCGGAGACTCTTTCGGTCCAGCAATTCTTTCACAAGTCTGAATACGTTCTCGGGAGCCTTTTCGTGCAGCTGCGCCTCCGGTCGCACGGTCTTTCGACCCCCCGCCTGTAACGTCGCAACCCACGATGCAACCGACGGGACAATCCCCTCATGCGAATCGACAAAAACCACGCCTCTCCTCTTCTGGAGCGTGCGGAGCTGTGTCTGCCGAAGCCCGGGCTGGAGACTGATCACGGGCCTGCCGAGCAGCCAGGCTTCATACAGGAGAAGAGAGGCCATGCCGGCAACGGCATCGGCCAAAAACAGGCCCTCTCTGCCGGTATCAAGGTGAAGCAGCGTGCCGGTTAATGATCCGCGGCATTGCTCCCACAGCGCCGCGAGCCTGTCCCTGTCTTCCCTCGGATGCGGGAGAATCCCCATCTCGATTGCATCCGCGTGGGGCTGCAGTGCTTCACAGAACAGCGGCAGCACCGTCTTCTCGGTGTATCCCCGGAACTGGGGCGACTCCGGCGTGGCTCCCTGGTCGTCCTCCACCGGTTCCGACACAAAAACGACCAGGGACTTTGCCGGATCGATCCCAAGGCGCCTGCGCTCAGTTTCTCCGTCCCGCCCTTCCCGGGAGCGGTATTCCGCACACAGGGAGGCCAGGGCGGGCTGCCCGGTTATCCTTACAGTCGACTTGTCAATTCCATCCATTACGGCCTCTTCGAAGGCACGATCATCAGGTACGGTATAGACATCCGGCATAAACGCAGCCATCCCGTCCTTTTCCATGCGTCTTCGGTACCCCGTCCAGTTGTCGAGGACGTGAACAACCGGGATATCGAGCTCGCGGGCCCTTCTGGCCAGGGTGAGGGGCAGGATGTCCTTCACGCTGGAGGTGAAGACCAGGACCCCGATATCGTTTCGCTTGAATGCACTTTCCACTGCCGTCGCGTCCGGTTGATCACCCGGGGAAACCTTTTTCCATCGGCCCGGCGCTTCGCTGACAATGTGGCCGTGTTCCAGCATGACGAAGGGAAGCGATTTCTTTTCACACAAGGCCATAACGGGCAGAAGCGCCCGTGCTCCACCGACATCACCGGATGTAAAGAGAACGTTCATCAATCGGAGCTCCCCTGCCTCTGTCTTACGCACTCGATAACACCAAGGGTATTTCGAGCTGAACGGAGATCGCTTTGCGGCCTGTCACCGTGCTCGTGTGCCCGGATTAAATCGTCTAGAGCCGCCCCAAGGGAGCCGCCTATGCCGCCGTCCCCCAGATAGTTGTCGGCGCTCTCCCGGAGCCTGTAAAAACCGGGGAACAGATCGTTCTCGACCGTATCCTCCGTCACCGTCGTCATCCCCCCGTGCAGTATGGATGCCCGGCCATTTTCGAAGACGAGGGAAACATCGCCGCAATTGTATGGGACATCGATCCCTGAAACGATCACCCCCAGGCCGTTTGCAAGGGTCAAAGCGAAACTCGGGTTTTCCGGATTCCCAAAGGATGACACCCACTCAAGCTCCCACCCCGTGTCATCCCCCACGATGGAGAAGAGGAGGTCTATCAGGTGCGAACCGTTCAACTCCAACCCTCTGGAATAGTTCATGGTGATGAGACGGCACTCCCCCAGGCTTCCTTCGGAGTATATGGCCCTCAGCCTGCGGTAGTTTTCCGCGTAGCGCCGCCAATAGTTCACCAGCACCGTACTCGAGCCACCCTGTTCGGATAGTTTCATGATCATCCCGTCCAGCTCCCCCAGGGAGTGAGCCGGGGGTTTTTCCAGCCAGATCATGGGGATGTCTCGATCGAGACAGCACATCACCTGCTCGAAGTGAAGCCCCGTCGGTGAACAGATGCTCACGATGTCCGGTTCCAGGTGCTCCAACAGCTCCTCAAGGGAAGCACATGCCGGAACGCCGAATGCTTCCTCGAAGGCACTCCTGTGTTCGTCATCCGGGGAGCATCCCCCCACGAGTACTGTCCTGTCGTTATTGATATATGAGGCGGCGTGCGTCAAAGGATCATGACCGGTGTTGCCTGTGCGATCGAAAAGCCAGGCGATATTCCCCAGCCCTGCTAACGCCGCTCGATACGATCTTTCCATCTTCCCCAACTTTCAGGCCCAGGCCGATCCACAGCCCTGTACGCACGTGCCTTATGCCGGTCTCCAAACCCGTATTGTTCCCTCGGGTCAATTGTCATATCTTCCCGGCCAGTGATTAGACGTGTGAAACATAATAACGGCCTCGGCATATAGTGCTGCCGGAGTGATAATACCTGTAAACGATCCCCTCTACCGCCTCGATGACAGCGTCAACATCCCGGCTGCTCATACCCGGGAAGATGGGCAGGGAAATAATCCGTTCGTAGGCCTCTTCAGCCACGGGGCACAGTCCCGGAGCCGTCTTGAATCTCTCCCGGTAGAAGGGGTGGAGATGAACAGGCATGTAATGAACGTTGGCGCCTATGCCCGCCGAATGCAAGGCCGCAAATATCTCATCCCTTCCTGCCTGCAATTCCTGGGGATCACATCTGACCACATAGAGGTGATAGGCGTGCAAGACATCGTTTCTGACGCGTAACGGCTCTACAGCGGGGGTATGCGCAAAGGCGGTGTCATACCGTACGGCGATCTCTCTTCGTCTCTTCAGCCATCCTGAAGACTTGCGTAACTGGCTCAGGCCCAACGCACACTGAAGATCGGTCAGGCGATAGTTATACCCCAGGTCCACCATCTCATAGAACCAGGACCCCTGTTCCTCTCGCTGGTGATGGTCGCTGGTTATTCCATGATTGCGAAACGCACGCATACGGTCCGCAAACCGTGAACTCTCTGTTGTAACCATGCCCCCTTCGCCCGTAGTGATGTGTTTTACAGGGTGAAAGCTGAAGATATTGAGATCGGCGAGTGAGCCAACCGGATGGCCGTTGTATACCGCTCCAAGGGCATGGCAGGCATCGGCCACAAGGGCGATCCCGTTCCGCTTGGCGATTGATCTCAGGGCTTCGTAATCGCAGGGTTGCCCCGCATAGTCCACTGCAATGACGGCCTTTGTACGGGGGGTGATCTTTGCCTCAACCTGCGACGGATCTATGAGCAGCGTGCCCGGATCGACATCGACGAATACCGGCGTCGCCCCCTGGAATACTACACAATTGGCCGTGGCGGCGAAGGTAATGGGGGGAACGATGACCTCGTCTCCCGGACCGATGTTCAGGGCATACATGGCGGCATGCAGCGCCGCCGTTCCGCTGGACACGGCAACCGCTTCACGCGAACCGACAAAATCGGAAAATACCCCCTCAAATTCGCTTATCCGCGGCCCTGTCGTCAGCCAGTCCGATCTCATTACCTCCACCACTGCGGCGATATCATCTTCATCAATACACTGGTGCCCGTAAGGGATCATGTGTTTTTCAGTCTGCATTGTCTGGGAGCCCCCGTTTCCGCCGTTTCACCGCTATGTGCGTGCCTCAGAAGCCCTTCCCGGATTCGGAATGCGCTCTTCGGCGCCAATCATATCCAGGATGATGTTTTCACTGAGCCGGTGAATGGTAGAGGCAAAATGAGCAATCGCATCATCGCCGGCCGAAGATGAATCTCCCGTGATCTTTCTCAACGCATCGATATCGAGCCATTGATCATTGCTGTTGCTCGCATATACGAAGCCTTCAGGCACTCCCCGGCTGGTTTTGTATCCCTGTCCCCCCCACCAGGCATGCTCAGGCATAATGACATACATACCGTTGTATGCCACCGTGTTTCTCCCTTCCTCCGTGGTAATGAGAATCTCATGCAGTTTTTCACCGGGTCTGATTCCGATCGTTTCGATCTTACATTCCGGCGCTATCGCCTTCGCGAGATCCGTAATCTTCATACTGGGGATCCTGGGAATAAATATCTCTCCTCCCTGCATGTGACAGAGGGCTGAGACAACCAGATCGACAGCCTGGTCCAGGGTAATCCAGAACCGCGTCATTTTTTCGTCGGTTATGGTAATCCTTCCTGTCTTCTTCTGTTCTCTGAACACGGGGATGACGCTTCCGCGGCTTCCGATAACGTTTCCATACCGTACGCAACTGAACCGGGTGCCTCGAGGTCCCGAGTAGGAATTCCCCTGAACAAAGATTTTTTCGGCACACAGTTTGGTGGCCCCATACAGATTGGCGGGGTTTGCCGCCTTATCGGTACTCAGAGCGACGACCTTTTTGACTCCCGTGTTGATCGCGGCATCGATGACATTCTCCGCCCCGAGGATGTTTGTCTTCACCGCTTCAAGGGGATTGTATTCGCACGCGGGCACCTGCTTGAGCGCCGCGGCATGTACGACGATATCGGCTCCCTCCATCGCCCGTCTCAGCCGTTCTCCGTCGCGCACATCACCTATGAAGTATCTGATTTTTTCTTCGCCGAATTCCTGGCGCATCTCGTGCTGTTTCAACTCGCCCCGGCTGTAAATCCGGATGACCTTGGGATGATACTTCTCCATCATGACCTTGCAGAAATGCCTTCCGAAAGAACCGGTGCCTCCCGTCAAGAGGATAGATTGCTTTGCCCAGTTGATCGTTCCCGTATCCTCATTGCCGCTTTTGAGAAGCGCCCGGGCCTCTGAGATGGTCTTCTTTCTTATATGCAGCAGCTCTCTGATCTGCCTGAGCTGTTCAATGCTATGCTGGGAGTACCTCCGTTGTTTTCCAGGGGTCTTCTTTGTTTGTATAAGGTCGCCGAATTCTCCCTCCCAGTAGCGAATAGTGGAAGCCGGAAGCTCCAGTTTTTCACTCACTTCCTGTATCCTGTATTCCGCTTTCGTATCCATATCGTTTACCGTCCTTTGCGATTCATTCATGTACACCCTTCTCTTCGGCTCTGAAGAGAGAAAACTTTAATGTAACTTTTAGATTAACTTTTATGATCAGCAACAAGCATGCCACCGATTCCAGTAAAAAAATTAGCCTTTAAGATCATTATGTTGTCTCGCATGATCCCGCGAACGGAAATTCCCGGGGGGAAATCCTTTCTCGTCAGAGGCGCACGGCAGGGGGCGAAATTTCCTGCAGGGCCTCTTCAAGGGAGCGAACCGTTCCGCTCATCGCCTCGTACGCCTTCAGAAACTCCCTGGCGAGCTTCGGAAAATTACAGATCTCGGTTTCGGACATGCACAGCTCATGGATCTCTTTGAAGATGGGGAGCGGTCCTTCAAGATCCCTGATCTCCTCCTCGCCCCGTGACAGGCGATCGGCCATCCCCTGTATCAACCCGATGTTCGGTTTCTTCTTGGAAAATTCATCCAGGATCCTCCGGCAGGTCTTTATCCCCCTCCTGTATATCTCTCCATAGGACGAGCAGGCCTTCTGAAAATCGGCAATGCTTTCGTCCCACTGTTCTTTATCGCAGTCACGCCGGATACCGGCGGAGGGATTGCCGATACCCAGCCACCTGTTCCACAGTGCCTGGCCGATCGTCGCCTTTGTATGGGTAAAGGAGGTCAGCCACGGCAGGAAACGATCGGTCCGCCCGCCGATCAGTTCGTATCGCATGGTCCCGTCGCCCCGGAAGGATGACCGGTACAGACACGCACCGACGTCGCGGTCGGGTACGGCGATGTCCGGCTCCAGTGCCATCCGTACCCCGTGGAGGACCGCCTCGGGGGTGATCCCCTCCCTGCAGAGCGGATTGCAGCAGACGGTCGTATCGATGCAGGGGGAGCACGGATAGTCGGACTGGACGACCACGTGGCCGGCGCCGTAGGGTCCCGTGATACCGAAAAAGGCCACGCTCATGAAGATCCCCACCACCTTCGTGCCGACGGCCGATGCGATGTGCATCGGTCCGGTATCGTTGCTGATCAGGAGATCGATCCCCCTGAAGAAGGAGAGGAGCTCCTGAAGGGTTGTCCTGCCGACGAGATCCACGAAGGGGAAGGGGGCGATCCGGCCGAACGCCTCGGCCAGGTCCCGCTCCCCCGGAGAACCGAAGAGGACGATCCGGGCATCGAATTCATCGATCAGGGCCTCCCCCAGTTTGACGAAGTGTTCCACTGGCCACCTCCTCGCGGCCAGGTTCGCCCCGGGCTGCAGACCGACGATCGGCCTGTCCCTGTCGACCCCCAGTTCCTTCAGGCGGGAGGTGCAGGCCAGGTCCTGCCCGGGATCGGTGGGGAGAAAATCGACAACCGGCCGGTGCCGGACACCGGCCATCCCCATATACAGGTCGACGAGGTTCAGGAGATTGTCCTTACGGTTCCCGGCGACGGCGAAGAGGTACTTTCCCCAGTCCCCCGCAACGACGATCTCGTTATGTGCCGAGAAGATCCTTCCCCTCTTTTCGGCGGCATTGATCCTCCCCGACAGGTAACTGCTGCTCCAGTCATGGGTCAGGTTGATCAGGAGGTCATACCGCTCACCCAGTTCGGGGATTCCCTGCATGAACCGGTCGAGAGTATCCACATGCCCCTCTTTCTTTTCACCCATGATCCCCCGAATTTCCTGCCAGGGGACGGTTATCAGGCGGTCGATACAGGGATTCCCTTTCAGCATAACGGAGAAATTCTCGATTCCGAGGTAGGTGATGGTCCCCTCAGGATCCTCCTCCTTCAACAGCTTGACGGCGGGGAGGCTCTGGATCGTATCTCCGAGGCGGCTCAGGTGGATGATCAGGATCGATTTACCCTTCATGAGTCCCTCCTCCCCGATGTGGTTCTTGCAGGGAATCATTCATTCGTCCCTCCTCCAGGAGGCTGAGAATCTCCTGCGCCCGGTGCCGGTAGGTGTGCTCCCGCAGGACGCGCATCTGAGCCCTCTCCGCGATCTCCCCGCGTTCCTCTTCGTGGTCGAGGAAATACCCCGCGGCCTTGGTCATTCCTTCCCAGTCGGACAGGGCGATGACCTCCCGCGCGGGGTCGAAGTGCAGGGGAAGCAGCGTGCGCATGTCGGTCAGCTGGAAGCACCCCATCCCCGCCAGCTCGAAGGTCCTCGGATTGACGAAATCCCCCTTCCCCAGCTCCCGGGGGAGGGGTGACGAGTGGAGGTTGACGTTGATGCGGGAGCGGTGATAGATACGGCGCGCCTCATCCTCGGTGATCCGGCGATCGCCGGTCACGACAAAGGGATTGGGATACCGGTCCCACTCTTCGCCGAAGATCTGGAGACGGTCGTCGGGAAACCGGCTCAGGAAGTGGATGCGGTTCGGGTAGGGGGCCCCCACGAAGGAGATCGGGATCTCCGGTTCGGTTGCTCCATCCGTTGGGCTCTGGCGGGGGTCAAAGGCCATGGGGAGGTAATGGTAGCTGTGACACCCCACCCGCTCCAGTTCCTCCCAGAACGGCTCCCTCTGGATGGTGAAGAAATGGTCGAACCAGGGGGCGATCGTCTTCCAGTACTCGAAGATCCGGTAATCCTCCGTAAACCAGTAGCACAGGGCGATCCCCGCCTTTTTCAGCTCCGGCAGGATGGCGGTGTCGCCGAGCGGAGACTGGGCGATCCCGATGATCGCATCGGGCCGAAAGGAGGTGATCTCCTCGAGGAGCATCACCTTTTTCCGTATGTGAAACCGGTAGGACCGTTCCTCGTCCTGAGCCGCCCACAGCTCGCGGAACTCCTCCTCCAGTATGGAGAAATCGAGAAAATCCGCCTCGACTCCCACCTCCTGAAAACCCCTGTAGATCGAACCGCCGATCGGGACGGTACCTCCCAGGACGGCCCCCACTATCAGAATACGCATGATGTTGCTCCCCTTTTTATTCCCTGTTCAAACACGTTGACCGGACGGATGCGTTTCCGACAGCCCCTTGACAGGGAAACTCCATACGACGGATCACGTCCTCCTCCGGGATTGTCTCTCCTCCCTAACCTCCCAGCGCCTCTTCGAGAAAGGCCGCCTGGGGAAGGGCCTCCATTGCGGAAAAGCCGGACCCTGCGATTCGATCCCGCAGGTCATCATCCCACACGTATCGGGTACATGCCTCAACGAGATCCTCATAGGGAGCAAACCCCACCCCCTCGCGGAACGGTTTCTCCAGCTCCCCGTCGTCGCCCGCCTCGGAGACGACACATCTCCTGTTGGCGAGGAGGTAGGAGATACGAACGATCTCGAAGACCCTCGCCTCGTAATAGTGGACATTCAGTACAATCTTGGAACGAGCGATATAGCGGTCGCGCTCTTCACCGTAGCGGTCGAAGAGGGCCTCGACCTTAAGATCACGGGCATTGAGTTCTTCCAGGACGGCAGCCCTCCGCCGATTGATCGAACCGTACAGGAGGACATCGATATCGCAGGGAGACGCCGGTATCCGCGTCAGCTCCGGGACATAGCCGATACCGCAGAAGCGTACCTTCTCAACACCGAGCCGGGTCAATTCCCGCATGTTCTTCCTGCTGTAATCCCATACTTCGTATGAACGGAGCAGGTTGATATAATCCGGGGTCATCCATGGTGATGAGGGCTGGATCTGCTCGAGGTTGTACATGACGGCCCCTTCGGGGATGCGGATTGAGCCCAGGTGTGGAATCAGGTTGCACCCCAGGACAATCGGACGACCCCTGATCTCGTCCGTGGCGCGAACGACGGGAGTTTCGTATCCCAGCGCGCGGAAGGCACACTGCAGCGCGAGGGCGACATCATCGAAGGCATGGCTGTGGTTATATCCCGGGGGGCTGACCACCCAGATACAGTATCGTCTACCCATCCGGAGTCCGCCTCGTTTCTGAAGACATACTTCCCGCCCGGGTATCGCTCGCCCGGCGGTACATGCTCGCTTCAAGGGCCGCCAGCACATCATCCGCATCGATCGCCTCGAAGCAGGGGCTGATTGCATTCGGTGAATACCCCACCTCGGCACACCCCCGGTGCGTCTCCAGGCAGGGCCCATCGCATAGTTTTCCCCGGAAGCCGGCCCTCACCGGCACGACGGACGGATAGTCGGCGACATGGGTCTCCGGCGGAAACGGCCCGAAGAGCGCAACCCCGGGGATCCCCATGGCGCCGGCGGCGTGGACGATCCCCGTATCCACGGAGACGAAGGAATCGACCAGCGACAGGGCCGCGACCGTGTCGTGGTAATCATGGATCAGATGAGAAAGGTTCATGATCGGGGCATCGAAGGCATCGATCTCTTGTTGCATCACCTGTGAAGCATCCTCATCCTTCAATACAACAGCCTGGCAGGTGTCCTGCAATCTGTCCGCGACCTGGAACAATAAAGGCGGCGGAGCGTTCTTGTGAGGGAATCGCGACTTCCAGTTGAGATAGAGCAGCCCTTTGCCCGTCTCCCGGCGGATCCGCTCGAAGACCGGCCTGATCCTCGAGATCCGTTCGGGATCGGGGTGTATCTCAGGGGGATCGTCGCCTCCCGAACCGGGGCCGAGGTGGAGGATATCGAGGCAGAGGTCCCGCATGGAGCGCGCGGCCGTCCGCTGATGGTTGACCGGCAGGAGATCGACCAAGACATCGAAGGAACGCAACTGCGCCAGGGTCAGGATGTTGGGGATCACGTCCTCGATATAGTCCGCATCGGGATAGGGGAAGTTCCGAATCCAGTTGCATCCCAGCGTGATCCGCGGCGGTTCTCCCGTGGACGCCGCCACCCGGTACAGGGCGCGTATCGCCGGCTGGATGAGGATCAGGTCCCCCCACCCGTTCAGCATCAGGATCAGGACCTTCCTGCCGTGCAGGTCCTGCGTCCCGTCGTAGATCTCCGGTACGGTCAGGCCGTCGGGTATGGGGAGCCTGTCGAAGAGAGAAATCGACGGGATCTCCGTCATGCGGTGCTGCTGCGCCTGGAGCCGGGAAAGAACAAGGATGTGACCGTCATCGATGCGGCGGGAGGGTGACGGTTCAAGGCATGTCGCACATCCGTCCGTGTTAAACCTCAACTGGATGGATGAGGTGATAAAGCATATGCCGGGGATTGTCAGGTCCATACCCATGTAACTATTTCCATTCCGCCTTTTTCCAGGCGATTGGTCCTTCGGGGGCACCTGTCCCCTTCCGGGCCACGCCATCCGATATGACTCGAGAAACAGCAACTTGTATGCCGGGGGAGATATTTTCTCCTGTTTCTTTTGTGGGAGTGCTCTAACTGTCCGGAAAAAGGTTGATTTTAGAACCTTGCGGCGATGGGAGAGGCATCCGCACGGCCGCGCGGGGAAGGATGAGGGGTGGATTGATCCGTCATATCATTGACAATACCTGTCAGACAATGGCCCGTCGCTCATGCGGACACATTACCCCGGGGATGAACCTGTCTAGAGATAGTCGCCCCTGTTGAACTTGATGGCTTCAACCGTCGCGGTAACGACTGCCCTGTTGAGGATATCCTTCAGTTTGTCCCCGTCGGGAAGTGAATCCAGGAGGGACACGATCTTTGCTGTCTCGTCCTCCATGCCGGACACGAGAGGGGAGAAATCCTTCAGGGTCGAACCGGGATCACCCAATTTGTTGCGGTAGTCTTCAAGGAGATCGAGGAACCTCTCTACCCGTCCTATGCCTTGCGCCATATCGACTCCCTGAATCTGATCAAAAGGGATGGTCGGGATGTTCTGTAAGGGCGGCAGTGTCATGGTGCCTTCCTCCGGCTTCGATGATGTCGTGATCGTCTGTTCGAGGATGTCGCGGAATCCGTTCCCCGCGGTCCCCTGGTTCGCACCGGTCTTCTGCTGTTCGGTATTTGCTGAAATATTGTGCGGCAGTATCTTCATATCGCCTCATCCTTTCTGTGATCTCGTTTTCTTCTCGTTCCCATCCTCAAGTGGGAAAATCTTTACATACCTATCGGCAAAGAATGCATCTTTTTGAGAACCATCTCACCTTTCTCTTCTCTGCGTCTCACGGTCAATCTCCATTTCCGGCAGAGGCAGCCCCCGCCGGAAATGTCTTACATCATAATGATAATACTGCATTATGTCACAACTTCCCCCGCCTGTCCCGCCGTGCTCGAACGGCGGCCGGATGCGGTACCGGCATACCTGCCGTGCATCCCCGAGGGGTTTTGCGGTATGAAAAGCATAGAGCGTGCCATGATCACCGCCGTGCGCTGCGCACGGGAAAATTTCATCGCCTGGCACACTATTTGATAGGTTCAGGGGACGGTACGAATGTTTTTCTCACGGGAGGTCGCCATGAAAATCCCCTCCGGAGCCGGCACACGGCTGTTCCGGTATGATCCGACCGCCTCCGGCGGATATTCGGGGAGTCGCTTTGATACGATCCTGAATGATATCGTCCATGAGGATGCGGCGGTCCTGGGTAAGGGCGCGCTTGAAGCCATGATCAGGGTCATCGAAGACCAGATCCGCGACCATTACCTCCACTCGATCGGGACAAGCATCGGGAGGTGGATCTATCCGGGGTCATGCGGGACGGGATTCCGATACGTGCATGACCTCGCACCGTCAATAAACCGACACCCCCAGGAACAGGGAGGGGAAATCGCGGCGGGCTCGGATTCGATAAACCGTATTATCGAACGTTCTTCCAGGGAACACGGGGTCGATGCCGATCTGATACGGGCGGTCATCCGGACCGAGAGCGATTTCGATCCTCAGGCCACATCACCCAGGGGGGCCATGGGACTCATGCAGCTCATGCCCGGAACGGCGAAGGATCTCGGCGTCGACGATCCCTACGATCCCGCCCAGAACGTGATGGGGGGCACACGGTACCTGAAGGTGCTTCTGGACCGGTACGACGGCAATACAAACGTCGCCCTGGCAGCCTATAACTGGGGCATGGGGAATGTGGAGAGGAATCCCGGCCGGCTGCCTGAAGAAACGAAGACCTATATCGCCCGGGTTACCCGATACCGCGATCAGGAGACGGTGTAACCGGGAATCTTGCATCCCTCCTCCCTTCACGAGGGCCGTCGGGCACTCCGGTCGCATCCCATGCGCGCGATCGGCCATGTATCTTCCGACAGCACAGGGACCTCGCCGGAAAATTTCTTTCATACCTGTTGACTGCTCCGCCCCACTCATATATGTTCACGAGCACGGGTATGCCCGCCGCGGACCGTGCAGGAAACGGCGGGGTCCCGGCCAATCCGCAGGACAAAAGGAACGAGATACGAAATGAAGGCAAACGGCATCCTCATCGTGGACGATGATCCCAAGGTCAGGAAGATCCTCTCCGACATTCTCACCCGCGGCGGGTACGAACCCGTGAAGGCAGCCACCGAAACGGAGGCCCTGGCCGCCTTGCGGCGGGACAAACCCGGTATCGCCGTCGCATTGATCGACCTCCGGCTCGACGACGTGTCCGGCCTCGAGGTGATGAAGAAGATCAAGGAGACCTCACCGGACACGGAGTGCATCATCCTCACCGGCCACGCCTCACAGGAGACAGCCATAGAGGCCATGAACCTGGGCGCCTACAGTTATCTCCAGAAGTCCTTCGAAATGGAGTCGCTGCTCCTGACCATCCACCGGGCCTGTGACAAGCGGAACGCCGAACGCGCGCTCCGCGAATCGGAGGAGAATTACCGTTCCCTGGCATCGACCGCGGATCTGATGTACCTGGTGGACAGGAACTGCCGGTACCTCTTCATGAACGAGGGGTACCGGGCACGGCGCGGCGTCGCACTCGAAGAGATCATCGGAAAGACCTACGGGGATTTCCACCCGAAGGAAGAAACGAGAGAGTTCGCCCTGAAGGTGGCGAAGATATTCGAGACGGGCACGCCGGTCCAGTACGAGAGTTACGGCAAGGACGACGAGTGCTTCCTCAAGACCCTGAGTCCCGTCAAGGACCAGAACGGAAGGACGCGTGCCGTCACCACGGTCTCCAAGGACATCACCGCGCAGAAGAAGGTTGAGAAGGCGCTTCGTGAAAGCGAGGCGCGGTACCGGAGCGTCTTTGAAGGAACCAACACACCCACGCTCATCATCGAAGAGGATACCACCATCTCCATGGTGAACGGCGCCTTCGAGAAGATGTTCGGATACTCCAAGGGGGAAGTGGAAGGCCGGATGAGCTGGGTGGATTTCGCAACCCCGAGGGACAGCGACCGGTTGAGGACGTACCACGAAAAGAGGAGGAAGGGGAAAGGGGGTGTACCGTCTGAATATGAGGCCTCTTTCTTCGACAAGGCGGGGAACGTCAGGGAGACCCTCCTCACGGTGGGCATCATTCCGGGGACGCTGAGGAGCGTGTGCTCCCTGATGGACATCACCGAAAGCAAGCGCGCCGAGTTCGCCTTGCGGGAGAGCGAAGAGAGGTACCGGACCATCCTCGACGCCATCGAGGAAGGGTATTTCGAGTCGGACCTCAGCGGGAGGTACACCTTCGTCAACGACGCCATGTGCCGGATCCTCGGGTACAAACGGGACGAGCTCCTCGCCATGGACAACCGGGACCACAGCGATCCTGAAGGGGCAAAGCGGGTGTATTCGATCTTCAACGAGCTGTACCGAACGGGACAGCCCATCGAGATCGATGACTACGAATTTCACAGGAAAAACGGGAAGAGAGGGGTCCTCGAGGAGAAGGCGTTCGTGATGCGCGATCCCGAGGGAAGGCCGGCAGGCTTCAAGGGCGTCGTGCGGGACGTGACGGAACGGAAAGAGGCGGAGCGGGCCCTCAAGGAGAGCGAGGAGCGGTACCGCGCCCTCTTCGATAACAACCCGATCGAAACGATCATCGTGGACCGCAAGGCGAGGGTAACGGGATACAACCTCGCGAAAAAGATGTCCGGCGGCAGGCTCCCCGCCATCGGCCAGGATGTCATGTACAAGGACTACGCCGCGAAACACACGACCGATATGCTGAAGGAGCTGAGGGAATGTATCAGCTCGGGGATATCGAAGGAGTTTCTCGAGCAGGAATACAGGGACAGGCTGCTCGACATCAAGATCGCCCCCTTCTCAGAGGGAGCCATCATCACGACGATCGATGCCACCAGCCGGAAACAGGCGGAGGTGCAGCAGAAGAACCTCGAGTCCCAGCTCCAGCAGGCGCAGAAGATGAAGGCCATCGGTACGCTGGCCGGCGGCCTCGCCCACGACTTCAACAATCTGCTCATGGGTATCCAGGGGAATGCCTCCCTCCTCCTCCTCGATATGGACTCCACGCACCCCTATTACGAAAAGCTCAGGAATATCGAACAGTACGTACGTGACGGGGCCGAGCTCACCGGGCAGCTCCTCGGTTTCGCCAGGGGGGGGAAGTACGAGGTCAAACCGACCGACCTCAATAAACTGGTCAAAAAGAGCTCCGGGATGTTCGGCCGCACCAAGAAAGAGATCAAGATATACAAGAAATACCAGCAGGACATCTGGATGGTGGAAGCGGACCAGGGGCAGATAGAACAGACGCTCCTGAACATCTATGTCAATGCCTGGCAGGCCATGCCCGGCGGCGGCGAGATCTATCTCCAGACGGAGAATGTCGTCCTCGACGATCACTACCTGCAGCCATACAACCTTGCGCCCGGCAATTACGTGAAGATATCGGTGACGGACACCGGTACGGGGATGGATGAAGAGACGGTGAAGCGGGTATTCGACCCCTTCTTCACCACGAAAGAGATGGGACGGGGGACCGGTCTCGGGATGGCCTCAGCCTACGGCATCATCAAGAATCACAACGGTATCATCACCGTGTACAGTGAAGAGGGGATCGGGACCACCTTCAACATATACCTGCCCGCCCTCGATGCGGCAATCAGCGACGAAGAACCGGTGACCAGGAAAGAACAGCCGCTGATGGGGCATGAAACGATACTCCTGGTGGATGACGAGGAGCTGATCATCGATGTCGGTGGAGAGATCCTGAAATTCCTGGGCTACACGGTACACCTCGCCCGAAGCGGGAAAGAGGCGGTCGATATCTATAAAGAAAAACGGAAGGAGATCGACCTGGTCATCCTGGACATGATCATGCCCGACTTGGGGGGTGGGGAGACGTACGACATCCTCAGAAAGATGAACCCCAGGATAAAGGTTCTCCTGTCGAGCGGATACAGCATCAACGGCCAGGCACGCGAGATACTGGAAAAGGGTTGTGACGGGTTCATACAGAAGCCGTTCAGCATCGAACAGCTTTCCCAGAAGATACGCGAACTCCTCGAAGAGTAGACACCCTGGTGCAGCCGGTCCGCACCCTCCGGTGTGAATCCCGCCCTGTGGAGCGACTACCGGTCCAGCTCCTCCCTGACGGCCATTCCGATCTGCTCCAGGACGAAGGGCTTCCGGATATACGAGCCGACGCCGAGATGCTGGGCCTCTTTGACACGCCTCGTTTCCGAGAATCCGCTGATGATCAGGGCCTTCTGATGGGGACGGATCTTGAGGATCCTCCGGTATGTCTCCAACCCGTCCATACCGGTGTTCATGATCATGTCGAGAAGCAACAGGTCGACCGGGTGGGTCTCCAGGTATTTGATCGCCTCCTCCCCGCTTGGCACGGATGATACGGCATACCCGAGGCTGTGCAGCATCCCGGAGATGATCTCCCGCTGTTCCTCCATGTCGTCGACGATCAGCACCGTCTCTCCCTTGCTCCGGTACGCCGCGATGGGCACCAGGGCGCCAGCCTTCTTCGCCTCGCGCATCGTTACGGGGAAATAGACGGTAATGGTCGTCCCCTTTCCCTCGGTGCTCTGAATATCGATATATCCGCTGTGGTCCTTGACGGTACCCCAAACGACCGCCATCCCCAGGCCCGTTCCGCTCCTCCCCATCACCTTCTTGGTGTAGAAGGGCTCGAAGACCCGTCTCTTGTCCTCCTCCGACATACCCGTCCCTTCGTCGGAGACCGTGAGCGTTACGTATTCCCCTTCCTTGACCGAGGCGTACCCCGCTATGGGCCGGTCGACATACCGGCTCTCCGTCGATATGGTCACCGTGCCTCCATCGGGCATGGCCTCCGCCGCGTTCGACAGCAGATTCATGACCGTCTTGGACAGATGAACCGGAGAACCCACGACCCCCGGCAGCTGTTCCTCAAGTGCGGTCTCGAACCGTATGTGGGGGTGAACCGCCTGCATCTTCTCATGTTCCGGCGTCTTGAAATGATCGGAGACGATATCGTTCAGGTCGACCACCTCGGAAACGTTGACCCCCCTCCGGGCCAGCGTCAGCAGATCCTGCACGATCGCCGCCGCCTTCTTCCCCGATTTCTGGATGGTCAGGATGGGCTTTCTCAGCGGGCTGTCATCCGGGATCTGCATCAGGAGCAGATCGGGATAGCTCACGAGTCCCCCCAGCACGTTGTTCAGGTCATGGGCCACTCCCCCCGCAAGGGTCCCGATGGCCTCCATCTTCTGGGCCTGTTTGAGTTCGAATTCGAGTTTCCTTCTCTCTTCATCCGCCTGCTTGCGGCCGGAAAGATCACGGTTATACACCACGCACCCGACAAACTTCTCCTTCTCATCGTAAATCGCGCTCCCCTTTCTCCACACGGGGATGGCGGTCCCGGTCTTGCCGACAAGCTCTATTTCACCCTCGAAGTAACCCTGATCCTTGAGACTGCGCATACTCTCCTCGAAGAGAGCGTCCTTGCCGTTCGAGAAAAACCGCGTCGTGTGTTTTCCGATGAGCTCTCCTTTGTCATATCCGAGCAGCATCGCCTGGGCCTTGTTGCAATCAACGATGCTCCCGCGCGCGTCGAGGACCTCCACCCCGTCGGGGGCCGCTTCAAACAGCATCTTGTAATTCTTCTTCCGCTGGATGTTCTCATTGATCCCCCGGACCATGTTGTACAGCTCTCGGCTCTCCAAGGCGTTCGAGCTGTTCAGGAGGATGATGGAAAGCATCGACAGGGACACATCGGGGATGCCGTCGCCTCCGTTCTCCAGCAGGCCGACAAACATGCCCCGTATCCGGGAACTGGTGGTCATCACATGGAGGATAAAGCGACGATCATGCCGTTTCGATGAGACGATGACGGGTCTCTTCTCCCGCAAGGTCCAGGCGAATATGCCGTCATCGATAAAGAAGCCGACCTCTTCCTCGATATAGGCCCGGCATTCAGGGGGGTCCACCCTGGAGACGGTGAATTCATTGTTCTCCTCATTCACCAGATAAAAGGCCATGGCCTTGAGGGGGATCAGGCTGCGTATCCGCGATCCCGTCTCATCCAGGATGACGGAGGCGTCCTGCAGCTTGTTGACACTCGGCTGAAAATCTCCGAGAGATGCCACCATCTCTAGCGCATCCAGCGTAAAGCGGTTGACATCCTCCAGATACCGGACCCGCTTCTCAAGGTAGGACATCCCCTTCTTTGCCTTATTGTTCGTATTCGTGCTCATCTGCATTTGAATAGAAAAATGTAAATATCTCTTCGATGTGGCGATCGGCCTGTTTCGTGATCACGTCCAGGCTATTGGCCGACAGCCCGATACATTCCCATGCATCCGGGTCCAGTTGCGGAACGAAGCGTTCCCCGCTCGAACCGATCCCCATGGCATGCGCCATGATATCCGCCAGGTGTACGATGGATGGTTCCAGCGGATACCGTGATTCCTGCGGATCGTGATGATACCGGACGGCATGCTCCATCAGGAGGGGCAGCTTCCACCTCTTCAGGAGCAGTCCGCCCGTCTTCGCATGATCAAAATTCAGGTGGCCATCTTCGACCTCCTTCAAAAAACTCCGGGTGAGCTTCGCCTTCGTCAGGGCGTACACGGCGTGATCCGGCGTGTAATTGTACAGGATCAAACGGCCGATATCATGGAGCAGGCCGGAGAGAAACAGGCGCTCCGTGTTTTGTATTCCCTTGTAACCCGCGATGATCCTCGCGTACACACCGCAGGCAATACTGTGCTTCCAGTATGATTTCATATCGATGATATCGGACGGAATGTCCCTGAACATGTTGATGATGGTCACCCCGGAGGCCAGGGTCCCCAACTGTCTGGTCCCGATGATGGCGACCGCCCGGGATACGCTGTCGATCCGGGACGGAAAGCCGTAGAACGCGCTGTTGACGATCCTGAGAAGCCGCGCGGAGAGGCTGGTATCCTTGCCGATCACGCCGGCGATGTCGTTCGCCGAGCTGGTGGGCTTGGCGATGATCTCGTTCACCTTGAAAAGGATCATCGGCAGCGTCGGGAGCTCCAGGATATGGCGCCGTATGAATTTCTGAAAATCGATCGTATCGGCCTTCGCGGCCGGCAACTCATCCGGGTCCGCATCCTCCACGGGGCGATCATCATACCGGTCATCCTCTCCGGGGTGTTCCGGCATCTCCTCCGCCTCCTGAAGACAGGCAAGACGGAACAGCTCGCGCATGACCGGGTGATCGACGCCGGAATGCCGGAATCGTTCACGAACCCTCCGCTCCGCCCGCTCCATCAGTAGGGGATCAATTTCACATGTGGCGGTGTCTTCGACCTCATCGGTGTCCATGCCCTCGATGTCTGCCTCGATCACCCCCCACATCTTGAGCACTTTGATATGCCGCTCCGTCAAACCTGCCCCGCTCGGCAGGAGAAAGCGGCCCCGGGAATCTCTCAAGTCCTCGGCCAGTGCCATCCCGGGATATATCTGATTAATCTTTACAAGACCCATCGTATTACCGAAATCCCCCCATACGTACCGTACGGGATAGTGTAAGGAACCTGCACACACTCCGGCCTGTTATAAGCATCTGTATGCTTTCATCGGCATTCTTCCCGATAAACTTAAGGACGTTGGATTTTCGACACCCCTGCCCGGCGGGTACGACACGACCCACCGCTCCTCGCACCGGCGCGGATCGTGTCCTCGTCACGCATTGACCTTCCATGCAGGTACGTTGTGATCCGGCATCCTCGTGCGGCAAGAACGAGAGATGAGGAGGGCCTTCGACGAACGTTCAACCCACTGGAAGGATCAAATCACTATTGATGGGGATTGCGGGGACGGGTCCCCTGATGAAACGATGGGAGAGGATCGCGATCGATCCGCCGATACGACAATTTCAAAAAACGGGGGGTGCCCCCGCAAGGGACCACCCCCCGTTTTTACTGGTACGCCCAGAAGGATTCGAACCTTCGACCTTCGGATTCGTAGTCCGACGCTCTATCCAGCTGAGCCATGGGCGCACAGAATATATGGCGGAGAGAGGGGGATTCGAACCCCCGGTACACCTTTTGGGGCGTACAATCGCTTAGCAGGCGATCGCTTTCGGCCACTCAGCCATCTCTCCGCTCTTGCGCTCTATCGTGTCCTGTCGGGTTCTTGCTCCCCAAAAAACAAGCCGCAGTCGCGCTGATCGCCTCCAGTATATGGCGGAGGGAGCAGGATTCGAACCCGCGAACCTTTCGGTTAACGGTTTTCAAGACCGCCGCCTTCGACCTCTCGGCCATCCCTCCGGT
>ENA-ORXD01000959-ORXD01000959.1-sediment-metagenome-genome-assembly--contig:-NODE-959-length-28745-cov-3.928317_pt1 | contig 28745 bp, 21 predicted proteins | sample MGYA00237862_ERZ511471 | MGnify/ENA metagenome assembly ERZ511471 | reverse complement strand
CAAATCGTGCGCTCCAATTCGATCTCTGAAGAACTGAAGCGGTATGCTTCATCTTTCATTACCAACAACCAGCCATAAAGATTTGCCCCAGCCGAAAGGGGGACAATCAAGATGGATTGCGCGTCTTGCGGCTTTAAGTACGCCTCATAAAGCGATTCTAAATCTGTTTCCTGCGCCGCCTGGTCTGAACTGAACACGCTCAAAGATTCAAGAAGTTGGTCAAATATTGGCGGTTTAGAAAAAAACCGCGGTAGTGAACGGCCTGAAATCGGCATTTCATATTGTAAAGCAATTCTGTTCTGGTCATCCAGCATAAAAATAGCAATTCCAGAAGCTCTGACGGCATTACCAGCGTATTCTGCGGTTTGTTCCAGAATGTAGTCCACCTTTAATGAAGCCCCCAACCTGCTGGTAAAACGATTCAGAAGTGTCAATCGCTGTGTTCTCTCATCCAATTCAGCGGCTCTTCGGAGGCTTTCTTCATAGAGCTTCGCGTTTTCCAAAGAAACCGCCGCCTGTCCAGCAAATGTCATGGCAGCCTGAACCAGATCTGGTTTGTAGAATCCTGCTTCCTGTTTCTCAAGAGCGATAACCCCAATCAATTCCGATTTTGCCAACAGCGGAATTCCCAGCCAGGAATAGCGCTCTGGTTCTAACAATGAGGGAAACCTTTCATCAAGCGAAATATTTGGGATTGAAATGGGCCGGACGGTTCGGATCATCTCCTGGAACAGGTTGCTGTCGCGCACAGCCACAGATAGACCAACCCGACTCTCCGTATCCGCAAAGCCGTTAGCCTCTGCCACGAAAAGTGTTTCCCCCTCTTTAAGCCATAATGTAGCTGTGTCATAAGAAACAACTTCTTTCAACTGAGTTAATAGACTACTGATCAATTCTTCACTTTGTAGGCTTGAAGTGATCGTACCCGCCACTTTAGTCAGTGCCTGAAGCTGTGAGGTCCTTTGTTCAGCGGAAATAAATAACCGCGCGTTTTCCAATGCCAGACCCGCCTGCTGGGCGAGAGAAAGCGCCATCGTTTCATCACCCGGCCCAAATGCTTTCAACTCATCAAAGCTTTCAATCACCAGAACACCCAGGGAAGTATCGCCACTTCGTAAAGGAACAAGCACACTCCAAAGTGGCAAAAGTCCTCCAGCAGAATATTGGTAATGAATCAAATCCTCCGAAGCTAGGTGATAGCCTGTTATGAATTCCTGTTCAGTGATTCGTTGTGGTTTACCAGTTTGGAATACTTGGAGCGGCAAAGGCTGATCATTTTCTGAAATCGGGTCAAAAGTATAACTTATTTCGCGGATCCGTTCGTTATCCTTATACCCGGCAGCCAGTTGAGGAAATAATTTCTGGCTTTTTTCATCCCACAATCCTACCCACCCCGCGTCCACAGATGGGATCACCTCCATCACGCTTTCTAAAAGCACACGGGAAATGTCATCAATATCCAGGCTGCCCAATTTTCGCGAGAAATCCAACAACAGGTTTACATCCTGCAAATTCCGTTGCGTCTCAGTAAGCAGGTGAAGATTCTGTAAGCTTACGCTGACCTGTCTGGCCAGCTGGGCATAAATATTCCGTTCTTCCTGAGTAAACTCCCTCACAGGATGCTGCCCTACCAGTAAAACCCCCGCCACCTGCTCATCACTGATCAGCAATGGCAATCCAATGAAAGACTTCGCGGAAAGCTTATTTAAGAGCGGGTTGTCTTGCCATTGGCCATGCACATGAATATCTGAAACAAATATTGCGTCGCCGTCTTCCAGAAGCTGTCTCAGTGGATTCTTTTGCCCAAATAATGATTCGAACCCGCTGCTTGCTTCCGTAGATTGGATAACGTCCAGAAGTTGTGAGCCCGAAAGGGTCTGTTCCCCGATTAGAGCTGCCTCAAAACCCAAAATTGTCAGCAGTTCTCGCGCCATCATTCGAAGCACCGAGAGAATATCAGGCTGCCAGTTTGCCATCTCAACAATGCTCTGCAAAGCCTGCAACTGCTCTTTCTCTGCCCGCAACTTCTTAATGGAGAGCGTTTGTTCCAGATCTTTGTGAAGCATTACCGGAAGGCTCTCTTCGATTTTCTTCAATCCCTCAAAAGATCGCACCGCTTCCGACAACTGATTTTGCGTCAAAGATAACTTGCTGTGGTTTTCAATCAGCGCAGAGGAGAGATGAGCAAAAAGCGTAACAGGCTCGTAGACCGACTGGTCCGGCTGGCGCCCATCGAGAGGCGCGTCCATACTGATCAACCCTAAAACCTCACCCTCAGAGTCAAACAAAGGAATTAACAGCATATCGTCCGGATCCCAATTGCCTATTACCTGGACCTTTGGCTCCTCCACAAGGCCCGTAACAGAGTGCATCTCATGCGGTAAAACAGGCTCCTGGGCCGCCGGAATATAATATGCTGCCCCATGTTGGTATTCGGGTTTTAGCAAAGACTGGATGGCTTCCCAGGGTTGCGTGTGTTCGCTTAATTCTCGCCAGGCTTCTTCTGGTAAACCGATGTGGCCAACACGATGTAAGCGCCCATCATCTTGATCAAAAAGGCTGAACACGAACATTTGAAAATCGGTTACTTCCCGGATAGCCCGCCCAATCTCCAATAGCAACTCGTTTAGAGCGGCTGGATTCTTCAATTTCTCAAACAAGCCGGGCAGCACTTCCAAAACCTTTGCTTCACGCGCTGGCAGTGCTCCTTTTTTTATTCTTTCTTGCTGCTGTATCATGCTGGCAATCACTACAGAGGTATGCGAAGCCAAAGATTGCGCAATCTCGACCGCGGTCTCATCAAATGCTCTTTCATCAGTCGAATAGAGGATAATCAATCCCGCTGGTCGCAGTTGGAAATAAATTGGCACAATCAGCATAGAATTGTACTGAGCTTCTCCTGCCAGAACCAGGGTTGGCTGTCCATCTTCAGAATGACACAGAAGCGGTTCTCTGCGCTCCAAAGTTTCTAATTCTTCATCAGCCAAATGGTCAGAATGAGTCTCTCCGATCACATACCGTATAATAGTATGTGGGTCGCTCTCAAGGTCAAAAAGCAATATTGTGCCCGAATCGGCCGCTGTTGTACGAAGCGCTTCTTTATGGATCAATCGCAATAGATGGTTGATATCCAAAGTAGTGCTGACTTCCCGGTTTATTCGGGTCAAAGCAGTCAACTGATCTATCCGGCGGCGCAGGCTTTCATCTGTCTGTTGAAACAAATAAGCCTGGTCCACCACCCCGGCAAGTTGTCCAGCCGCGGTGACGGTTGCCTGAAGATCACCCTGATCAAAGGCATCATATTGTCCGCTGCCAAACCACAATTCGCCTACCCCCTCATTCCGGACGATAAGCGGCACCGCAATCACTGACTTTATATCCCAGTTTCGAATAATCGGTTGGTAGTAGGGGATAATGGTTTTCTCTTCAGCAAGATTGCCAGAATTCAAAATATGCCGGCTGCCGGTCACAGAAAAAGGAAACTGGGGGTCTTCCACAGACAGCAAGTCAATCCGGGAAGCTGCCAGAGTTTTTCCTCCCCAAAATGATGGCTGGTGAAAACGCAAAACATCGCCATGTTCGCCTAACAAAAAAATACCTGACACATCGGCTCGCAGTAAATTCGCAAGTTCCCGAATTGCGTAGGTAAGTGTTTCGTCCAATGTCGCGTCCGAGCTTGCCAGGCTTGCAATCCTGCGAAGCGCTTCTGCCCTTTGTGCACGGGCGCGGGTTTGCTGAACCAGAATCGCGTTTTCCACAATGGGTGATGTCTGATTCGCAACAATGGTAAGGAAATGCAACTCTTCACGACTGAATGCCCGCTCTCCATCCTGATGGTTGGAAGCTTGAAGATATCCCATCATGCGCCCCCCAGATGTCAATGGAATCAAAACCGTCTCGCGCATACTGGCGGCTTTAGAAATATAATCAAAACCAAACGTTTCCCATTGCGGATCAGAAGAAGCGTTCTCACTATAAATCACATCCTGGTTAATTAAAGCTTTCTCAATCGGATCGCCCGGTTTGATCATCAACCTGTAGAGCTCAACAATCTGCGCGGGAAGCCCCTGAAAAGGTACTTGAGCAGCCAGGATGCGCTCGTTTTCGTTATAAATAATGAAACCAAAAATCTCAAAATTAACCAATGGAGAAATGCTTGCCACCAGCGTTGAAAATACTTGCTGCGGGTCTTTTACGGAGCGGAAAGCGCCCAAAAGATCTGCAAGACCAGATAATTCGGCAGCGCGTCGTTCCTCAGTCAGATAGCGCTGTGCGTTACGGATTGAAACAGCCGCCTGTTCAGCCAGCAGCCGTACCAAGTCCAGATCTTCAGGCCGAAAGTCCTTTGGCAGCAAAGAATACAACTCTAAAACACCTACCAGTTCCTGCCCAACCACCAATGGAACGCCCAAATATGATTGAGCTTTAGGGTGTTTTTGAAAAATCTCCGCGTGAACTCCCTGATCAGCGTTTGACCGTGAAATCAGAAGCGGCTTTTTGTTTTTTCCGAACAAACCAAATTTCTTTTGCCGCATCGGATATTCATAATCCGCTTTTATCAGCGACCGCTCAGCGCCATCATAACCGGAAAGCATGTAGGGGATTAAATGGTTTCCCTCATCGTCCAACACACTGACTTCAATGTAGTCTGTCGAGAACAGTTTCTCCACATTCTCGAGAATAGCCCGGATGGTCATCTCAAGATTAAGGCTTACTGTCATCGACAGGGTTAATTCTGTAAAAGCCCTCAGGGATTGAGTTGTAATTCCAAATTTCGTTTCAGAAGATCCAACCGTAAGTTCAACAGGCTTCAAAGAGACGACCACAAATTGATCTGCGCCAGATGCGATATGATAGGAGGAGCCTTCTACCAGCTTTCCATCCAAAACAAATCGCTCCCGCCCCTCTTTAGCGCAGAGCCCCAAAAACGGTTCGCTCGGGCGAGTCCATCGCGCTAATCGTTCCAATCCCGGGCTTTCGTAGGCTTCAACATGGAACACTTTTTTGGCCTGGCTGTTCATGGCTGCCAGTCTGCCGCCAGACTGCACGATGATCACCGCGTCTGGTGTCTCCTTTAGTTCCCCCTCACTGATCAAAGAAACATCTGGTCTTGTCAAGGAGTGGGTATGACCAACCCGCCTGATTAAAAACCAGATTGTCAACCACAAAAACAGCCCCAAACCGACCAACAATATTCCCAGGCTGTTTGCATCCAGGTTGACCATTAAAATCCTCAACTTACTTTACGCACTGATATCTTTGCGGCGCTCTTCCGCGGCAAGTTCGGTTATCTCGCGTATATCAGAAAACACATGCGTAGTTGGTGAGACCTGGCCAACGGATAGAGTCATCAACGGTGCCTGTTGCAGCGTGCCTTCTTTTGTTGGGTAAGAGATATATCCTTGCTGTCGGTCCATAAAATTGTAATGGGTTAAAACTTCCTCCGCAAAACGTCCTTTGAGCCTTTGTTTAATCTCTTTCGCAGCCCCACCATTGGTAATAACGATGAAATTATCAGCTCCAGCATGACCAATAAAATCGTTTATTGTCCCCAATTCATCCAGCACTTCGCCAATCAGCATCGCAGTGAACCTCAGAACATCATTCCCGGCTATAAAACCATAAATATCTTTGAAGGGATCATAAGCGTCAATCCGGATATCCATAAAAGACCACCCTTCCGTCCGGATAATTTGCCGGAGCTGGTCCTCAATTAATCGACCTGCTGGCAGCCCTGTATGCGGGTCTGTCAGACTCTCACGTTCTGCACGCGCAATGGCATTTTGAACGCGCAGTTTGAGCTCCTCAATATCAAAGGGCTTGGTGATATAGTCGTCCGCGCCCAATTCCAGACCCTGCAGCTTGTCGCTTCGCTCATCCTTCTGTGTCAGAAAGATCACCGGTATATGGCTTGTTCGAGCATTCATTCTCAAATTTCGACACACTTCATACCCATCAATGTCTGGCAACATAATATCGAGGACAATCAGGTGAGGCATTCCCTGACGCGTTTTCTCTAGCGCTGTCGCTCCTCTCAATGCCGCTTCCACTTCATAACCCTGACTCGTGAAATAAATCTTAAGCATGTTGGAAATATCAGGATCGTCTTCAACCACCAAAAGGCGAGCTTTATTCATTGCTTTCTCCCTGGAAATCGATTTTAAATTTTTCCCGTTTAATAAACCGATTTGTTTTTAAACTATAGTCTCATATCTATTTAATCTTATGATAGATTACCCATTCCTGCAACTCAACAGAATGCCCAGTTTGCTCCTTCTATCCGCCAGCGCGACTACCACGACTCAGATTGGTTCTCTCCAGGACGGGGATATAAACGCTTGTGAAGCTGAGAGGCCCCCAATCGATGATGGTCGCTTTCTTCATAAGAAATGTCACGATCGATAATCCTGCGGTTCTCAGAAGCTACCAGAACAACATCCGATTCAATCATTCTCGCCGGGTAAACAATCATACCGGAGCCGATCCGGCAGTTGTGTCCCACGCAACCACCCAAAACCGGGCGGTTAGAAGGTTTTAACTTACCATCGCCATCACGGGCTTTTATGGTAGCGGAAAGCAAATTGAAATCAGTGAAAGTGTTCCCCGCGCCAACAAAAGCATTTCTCCCAATCACACACATTTGTAAACATGTGTTTTGAGCCACCATACTGTTATCCATAATTGTGGTCATAAATAAAGAAGCTCTAAAAGGCAAAAATGTGCCATCCCCAATTACCGAAAGCATCAGGTTGCACCCCTGTGAGATGTTCACATTATCCCCGATCACGCAATTTTCAATTACCGCACCGGCATTAATGGTGACATTGTCACCAATCGAAGTAGGGCCATGGATAACAGCCGACGGATCAATCACACAATTCTTTCCGATCTTAACCACCCCGGAAGATTCCAGCACTTGCTTACCTTCATAGAGCGCTTTTGCCAGAATACCTAACTTAAAAAACGGATCGACATTCAACCGGTCCTCAAACCTGGCTCCTCGCCCAAAAAGTCCGAATACTGTATCCGCGATAAAGATGTGCACCCAGGAATCAATCGCGATGAAACTTCTCAAAGGCACCTGGTACACCAGGTCGCCCTGCTCAGTAGCCATATAAGTAGGAACATGATAATACCCAATTTCCCGCGCCTGCAAATCTATCACAAGAGGCCGGGCATCCAGGTCCGGCCCCTCTGGAAAATACCACAGATCAGCCAAATAAAGATCGCCAGCGGGAGTGTAGGACTTTGAAAGCGGTAAACAATGTTCACGAAAAGCAAGGTCCTGGACTGAAAAAGCCGCGCGGGATGGTTGTTTACGCTTCTTCGCCTCTTTCATAAACACATCGATGTACTGCTCATTGAAAAACAGGTTGTCGCGATACACGATGCAAGGCTCTTTGGTTTGAGGTAATCGTGCTCCATCAAACAGTTCAATTTCCCGGGTGATATAAGGTGCCAGCAAATCACGTTGGTTCAACCACAGCGGCTTGTTAAAAATACGCAGATCCCGAGCAGGCTCGTTGAATGGATCAACCGTATCTTTTGACTGCAAAATGATCTTAAGCATCTTTTCCTTAATCGATTGCCTTTTTCTCGATCCTTATGCGGCCGCTATCATCTCCGAGATCATCGCACACAACCGAATGCAGCAGATAATGCTTTCCACCAGCCACCCACTGGGTAAATTCCTGAAGCACACCTGAAATGAATGGATTGCAGGATCTCATCCATAGCGACTTTGTAGCAGCGGATTCACACTCAACCTGCCATATCCAGGCAGTTTCATCTTCAGAAACATGAACATGCCCTGAAAAAAGCTCTGTGAACTTCTCCGCCAAAGCTCGCAAACCATCCTCAATCTTACAAACTGTGGAATGAAGACGAAATTCAGGGTCATTTAACCCCATTTCATCTCCCCAATCCCTTAAAATACAGTGAAACGAAACTCTCCCCGCCAGAAACGCAGTCCCCTGCCCGCCCCGCTCACCATACAATGCTTCCAAGGCGGCCTGTATCTCTGCAAAGTCCGCCAGTTCAAGATGTGTCACTTCTTTTTTTGATGGTTTCATTAATCTGAACAGTCGAGCCTGGTCTAAAACCGCAGTAACCCCGGCTATGCCAATAATTTCTTCCAATCCATCCAGCAAAATCTGGCCAAGCTGGCCAGAGCTGCGCCTCTGTGTTCTCTCAATCATGGTTATTTTTCTTTGGAATCGTCTAAAAAGCTTTTGAGTTTGTCTACAAATACTGGCGGGTTATCCAGCATGATGAAGTGGCCCGCTTCAGGAAAACGTTCTATTTTGGAATCCGGAAAACAATCCTTAAGAACCTGTCCCTGTTTGGGGCTGACAATATTATCCGCGTCACCGAACATACCCATCACAGGTATATCCAATTGGTTTAATTCCGCGCGCAAATCTGTTTTACGCAAAGATGAAATGCTCATCAAAAAAGATTCAAGCGTTGTTCGTGAGAGGTCGCGGTCCATTAAATCCGGGAAATTCGGGTCAGTGCAAATAAATGGCGAAGCGATGCGCATCCCAAACCGGAATGCTCCCATCATGTGAAAAAGCGGCCAGGCTATAAACCGGTAGCCAGCAAGTTTCAACGGAAACGCCAGAGACGAACCAATAATTGGAGAACCAATAATGACCACTTTTTGAACCCGCTCTGGGAATTGAAGCGCTACCGACAGGCTGACTGTTCCTCCCATACTGTGCCCAACCAGGGGCGCGGAAACAATCCCCATCTGTTCCATGAACTGGTCGACCAGACTCACAAAATCCTGCACATCATAGGTTGTACGTTTCTTCCCCGATTCTCCAAAACCCCAAAAATCCAGAGCGTAAGTTCGATAGCTTTGCCCCAAACAGGTCATCGTTTCACGCCACAATCCCCACGAACCCAGCCAGCCATGCAGCAAAATCACCGGGCGACCTCGCCCGTATACTTCATAATGCACAATCCCTTGATTCGTAGTGATGGAAGACACGTTTGTTGAGTTTCACGGGCTATCCAGCTATTTGCCCGCCTCCATTTTTTCCAGAATCGTGTATAAAAGCTCCAGCAGAATTGTTTTCACCTTTTCCTTGTCTACCGCCACACAGGGCAGAAATTTGACTTCCGGGTCTAAACGCAGCGCAACCCGCATGTCATCCAGATCCCAGGCGTCCGGTGAATCCTGCTTATTGGCTGCGACCACATAGGGAGTGGCAGCATAGGCTTTTTAGGTTTGCAAAATACTGCGTGCTTCCCGGAAAGTTTCCGGACGATTGCTGTCTACCAAAACGATAAAGCCCAGCATTCCTTCCGAAAGGATTTCCCACATGAAATCAAACCTTTTCTGTCCGGGTGTTCCAAACAAATATAAGACCAAATCATCATCAACAGTTATTCTGCCGAAATCCATCGCAACGGTAGTTGTCTTTTTAACCTTTTCTGCTTCGGCAGTGATTTTCCGCTCCGTAGAAACCACATCAATTTCACTTACAGAGCGGATGAATTCAGTTTTTCCAGCGTTGAATGGACCGGTGACCACAATTTTAAGAGTTTGCATGTAGCAATGTCCTGGATAATATGATTACAATGATCGGATTCGATCAACGAGTCGACTTACCAGCGTCTTCTGCTCTTCCCGATTGGATGTTGGGAACATCTTTTTTGGCATAGCAATGGAAGCGCCGCCAGGTCGCACAATTTCAACCAATCCCGCCTGAAGCAGGCCATAAACAACTTTCCTGATTTCCAATTCACTCATGTTGGTGGCGTGAGCAATCTGTCGCATGGTGTTTTTCGGGTTCACATAAGAAACCACACTCCATTCAGCCACGCTTAAATTCACTTTCCGGATATTTGTGCCGGGACGGTCTGAGAATTTCAATGCCATGTCCAGGCTGGGAATTTCATCCTGCAAATGTTCCCATTCGCGAAGCTGGCGTGCCCCCTCAATGATCAGGTTTTCAAGATCAAGACGAACGGTTATCTTATCTTCAGGAGGTTGGTCGCCTTGATCAAATTGAAAAAAGCCTTCTACCCAGGTAAAAAGCTTTTGAACAATTTGCATAAAATGGCTCTGTAAACTGCTGAGGATATCATCCTGAGAAACATAGCCAGCGTTGATCAATAAAATACCCAGCTCTTTATCGCTCATATTTACAGCCCGCTCTTTCAGGATTTTATGCTGAGCACGGCTGATTTTTTTATTCAGCCTTAAAATTGTTGCCAGACTGGTATCTTCATGCCCAATTTGGGCATAGACCAGCTTCCCCCCCCGAAAGGTCATGCGCGCCGCCTCTTGTGGGCTTTCAATAACCAATGTTCCTGTCTTCTGAGCCAGGTTTACCAAATTGAGTAGCTGTGTGATTGTAAAGTCGCGCAGATTGCCTTTAAGCGCCATATTTGGCCTCTAATGAAATTAGATACAATGCTTCTGAAAGATTATACATTTAAGGTTAACATGAGTCAATTAAAACAATGTCGGAAACCGGCAACCTTTCAAAACTATTAGCTCGTTTCCTTGTGCCCATCTTTTCAAACTCCCTGAAGAGCAACGTAGAAGAATAATCACACAAACAGTAAATTTTGAACTGCAGATTCCGGTATAATCATACAGGTAAAGTATACAGGATATTGCAATTCAAAATTAACTTTACGCAAAACCAAATGAATCCGTCAGATTACTGTTGATCAAAATGCCAGGCTTGCTAAGCACATTACAGAACCATGATCTGGGTTTCTTGAAAATTATTGGAGATGCCTGGGGCATAGAACTCAAAGCCCCCAGCGCGCAGGACGCGCTGCCGATTCTAATTCAGGAAATTTGTCAGAAAGATCTGGTCTTAGAAATAATCGAAACCCTGCCACAAAACGCACAATCAGCATTAGATGATTTATTGCAAAAAGGTGGGAAAATTTCCTGGTCTGCTTTTATCCGGAAATATGGCCACGTCAGAGTAATGGGCGCTGGCCGTCGGGATCGGGAAAGACCAGATCTCAGCCCTATCTCACCTGCTGAGGTGCTGTGGTATCGGGGTCTGATCGGCAAAGCTTTTTTAAATCTGCCCCCCGAACCTCAGGAATATGCCTATATACCGGATGAAATTAAAGAGTTCTTGAGCATTGAACCTCCTGAACCTGCCCCTCCTTTAGGAAACCCTGCCGATGGCTCTGAATACACGCATATTATACCTGCTACTGATCACATCCTTGACCATGCCTGTACCCTACTCGCTGCGCTACGCTTAGAAGCCGTTCCCATATCCAGTCTGAAATTCATTTATCCGGATATTTCCCCTAAAACGTTGATGATCTTGCTGCGTTCCATTCATATCTTAGACGATCAGGACAGACCGATATCCAGAAACACAAAAAACTTTTTAGAGAGCCCCAGGGCTCAAGCTTTAAGTTTTTTAACTTCAGAATGGATGAACAGTGTTCAATTTAATGAGCTGTCACTCCTCCCGAATTTAGATATTGAAGGCGTGTGGCAAAACAACCCCCTTCTGGCCAGACAGGTCATCCTGAATTTAATTAAGGAAATACCACTCAGCACCTGGTGGAGCATCTCAGCGTTGATACAGGCTGTCAAAAAGGAAAAACCCGATTTTCAAAGACCAGCCGGGGATTACGATTCGTGGTTCATTCGTTCCAGGCAATCCGGAGCTTTTCTGCGCGGTTTTTCTTCCTGGGATCAAATAGATGGTGAATTGATTTATTTCATCCTCACCGGCCCCCTCCACTGGCTCGGAGTTTTAGACCTGGCAGCCAGCCACCCCAATAGCCCGCCTGCTGCCTTCCGCCTGACTCCTTGGGCTGGTGCGTTATTAGGCGGCAGCGCGCCACAAGGGTTGAAGCGTGAGCACGACCCAATCCGGATCAAATCTGATGCCAGTTTTTCCCTGACCCACTACACGCCGCGCTCCGCGCGCTATATTATTGCGCGCTTCTGCGAGTGGCTGCCAGCGTCTAAGGAAGAATACAATTATGTTCTCACCCCCGAATCATTGGGAAAAGCTGCGGAAAGAGGTCTGAAACCTTCTCACCTGTTGCGATCGCTCCAAAAGCATACCGGCGGCCCTATTCCACCCGGCGTGCTCAAAGCCATTGAACATTGGAGTAAATTTGGACCCCAGGCTCAGCTCAGCGACTTAATCATCCTGGAGGTCTCCTCCCCCGACATCCTTACCGCGCTGAAAAAGACCCATGCCGCCCGATATTTATCACGCACCTTAACCCCTACCATCGCTGTGGTAAACCGGGGTGCTGAAGAGAAAATAAGAGCAGCACTCGCAGAGCTGGGTTATTTAGCCCAAGTCAGTTTAAACCACAAACCTGATTGAAGTATAATGATTTAAACAAAAGGTATTTTCAATAGCTGTAATCTAACAATATTCCACGGTCGAGGTGAAAATGTCTTCTAAATTAGATTGGATTCGTACCGAGATTGATCAGTTAAAGCAATCAGGTCTCTATAATCACATCCGTACCATGAGCTCTGCGCAGGGCGCCTGGTTGGTTGTCGATGGAAAACGTGCTTTAAATTTCTGCTCAAACAATTACCTGGGGCTTGCAAATCATCCACGACTGATTGAAGCTGCTAAAAACGCGGCGGAGCAGTATGGCGTTGGTCCTGCTGCCGTTCGAACCATTGCCGGGACCATTGGCCTGCACAAAGAGTTGGAACAGCGTTTGGCAAAATTCAAGGGTGTAGAGTCCGCCATCACTTTTCAATCCGGTTTTTGTGCCAACCTGGCAACAATCCCGGCACTGGTAGGTAAAGAGGATGTCATTTTTTCCGATGAACTGAATCATGCCAGCATCATTGATGGCGCCCGTTTGTCTAGCGCGAAAATCATCCGTTTTCAACATGCCAGCGCAGACGATTTAGATCTAAAGGTAAAAGATCACCTCGGCAATTATCGCCGCGGCCTGGTGATTACCGATGGTGTCTTTAGCATGGATGGTGATATCGCCCCGCTGGACAGGATCTATGAAATCACGCAAAAATACAATGTTATGTTAATGGTCGATGATGCCCATGGCGAGGGCGTGCTCGGTCGAGGTGGACGTGGGATTGTAGATCACTTCAATCTGCACGGCAAGGTAGATGTTGAGGTTGGAACCATGTCAAAAGCCTTTGGTGTGGTAGGTGGTTGTGTCGCGGGGAATGCTGAAATTGTTGAATGGCTTCACCAGCGCGGCCGGCCTTTCCTGTTTTCTTCTGCGGTTCCTGCCGCTGATGTTGCAGCCTGTATCGCGGCAGTAGACCTGCTGGAAGAATCCACTGAATTGGTTGACAAACTGTGGAATAACGCTGAGTACTTCAAAGCGGAAATGAAGAAACTTGGATTCGATACCGGGATGAGTACCACCCCTATCACTCCCATTATGCTTGGCGAAGCCAAACTCGCCCGCAATTTCAGCAAGGCGTTGTATGAAGAGGGCGTATTTGCAATGGCGCTCGGATTCCCTACTGTCCCCGAAGGCAAAGCTCGAATTCGGGTCATGATCTCTGCCGCCCACGAAAAAAATGATCTGGACCTGGGACTGGAAGCTTTTGGGAAAGTTGGCCGAAAGCTTGGCATAATTGACTGATAGTCAATTGTTAACATATATCAGTTGTCTTTATAGAGTGCCCAAAGTGTGAGAAAGCAAGATCGATTGTTGCACCAGTAAGAATAAATGTATTAATTCTCAAAATTGTGGTGGATTATTATATCCACCACAATTTTGAGAATAAAGTCCAACACACACCGACCATAAAAGTTTAACCTGCCATTGTTGAGCTAAATTTTAAAAACATAGCAAGGTAATTAACAATGAATAAAACACGTAAGCTGTTAATCTGGACAGCATTATCAATCGCGGCTTATTTATGCATCCTTGAAATTTTTTCTCTTCCTTCTGGTGAAAACAACGACTTATTATTCGGGCTTTCCGCTCAACGTCTGCTAATTACTCTTCTTCCTTCGTTTTGCTTGCTCTTGTGTATCATCGCAATTTTGATGATCCTGATTGCACCTGATAAATATCAGCAACTAGCGGGATGGTTCAGAAAATTTTCTTCAACGAATTCGATTTTTACAGGTATGATATGTTTTTGGACTGCATTATTCCTTGGTGGGCTATTATTCTATTATCGGATGGTAATTACCCCAATAACCATCTCTTCAGCCACTCATCTCGGAAATCTGTTTCCAACCTTTTGCGCCTATATAGACCGGTTGTGGTCTGTATTAATGCTCATGGCCTTTTATATGGCCTGTTGGGTAATTTATGTAATATTTGTCCTGAAACAACCCTTGTTTAAGGATAAACACATTGTAGTATTTTGGGGTGCAGGGATTTTTTCCCTATTTGCTACATTCATTCAATGGTTAATTTTCGTTTTTGAACTCCGCCTATTTGAACAGATTCCTGGCTGGTATTGGCCAATAATTCCCAAACCCAACCCTATGCAACATGCTGCTCTGTTCAGTATATTTCTATTTTTTTATTTTTTTATTTTATATTTTATAAAACGTTTTCCGCGCGCACACCTGCTGAACCTGACGCTTATATGTCTGGCTTTTATTGGATTGCAATATGCTATTGGTCTAATGGAGGGACGGGGAATTTCCTCACTTACAGATCGTTTCTTTCTTTCATATCATCGAATCTATATTGAAGAAGCCTGCAACGCTACATTAACTCCCCGCGAAGCCATATTTGATTATGAAGACCTATTCCCTTCCATGTTTCTACAAACCAAACCACCAGGCGTACTATGGATGTCATTCAAATTAAATCAAGTGGCTAATTCTCCTGGCTTGTCATCCATCCTGGATCAGCTATCTCAAAAAATAGCCCTTTCAGAATTTTTGCCTCAAATGGCATCTGCAGCTTGTAAACGCAGTATGGTCCTGACGACGATTTTGTTTCCTTTACTGGCAACTGCCGGTGTCTGGGCAATTTTTGGCTTTTCAAAATGGCTGGTAGGTGGCTCCGAATATAAAGACATCTCAAGTTATAGTGCAATTTTGTTTAGCCTTTCTCCTAATATTGTTATGCTGTCATTGTTCCTGGATCAAACTCTTTACCCCGCTTTGTTTTTATTAACAGCCTCAGGAATAATGTTTGCCATGCAAAAGAATTCTTTTGCAGGTGGTTTTCTGATGGGCGCTGTTTTATATGGCACCATATTTTTAAGTTTCTCGATGCTTCCTTTATTAGCCATACCCATAATATATTTTGCATGCAACCAGTGGCAGGACGGAAATTTCTCCTCTTTCTGGAATAAATTTAGGACAGGTTTGCTTTCAATGGGATTGGGAGGATTGTGCTCAATGTTGCTGCTGAAAATCACATTGAATTACGATATCTTTTCTCGATACCAACGTATGATGGCAACCCGGATAGAAGGAGATTTTTATACCAGACTGGGAATATCATTGACCAACGAGCCTTCTACTTTGGAAAAAATACACCAAACCTGGAACGCAGTTGTCCTGAACAATATTGAACTGGCTGCCGCTATCGGTTTTCCGGTTTTTGTTTTTTTTATCATTATGGGTGTACAAAGTACTATCCAAGTAGTACAGCGAAAACCAGAAAGAATGACTGCAATCAATGCCAGCCTCTTTTTAACTTATGTCGCCTTAAATGCCATCCGCGCGGTGCTCGGTGAGGCTGGGCGTCTATGGATGTTTTGGTCGCCTGTAATGGCATTGTTGGCAATACAGTATCTTAAGCCATTAATAAAACATCAACGTTGGATAATTTATTCACTGGTTGTCGTACAACTGCTTACGGTATTTCTGTCTTACCAGTTTCAAGATTATCTCATGCCCCAATTGTTGCCCTAAGATCATTCACTTCTTGTACAGGCTGTTTGATCACATAAATCTTTACTGGATTTCTGTCCATTTAGATAGCATCGCCCGATGGATGGCACGCTGGAAATACTTCCCTGGCAGCTGCACATTGTGCACACCGCCACTCTCAAAGATCGTCCGCATGATCGGGCGTAGCTGCTTGCCGTAAACATCCATACACTCTTTTGGATGAATCCCTGGCCAGGAGTAGCACGAAATCGCATACCTGCGATTTTTATTGTCGACATCCTGTGGAATACGATCATAAGCTGGATCATCCGGAGCGAAAACATATTGGTCAAGATTGCCCTGGGGAATGCCTTCAATTCCCTTTTGTATGGGCGGAGACACATTGAAATCATAAGGGTCCACCGATAAATCCAGCAGCACCGCGTGTTCCGGCATCAGCCCCACCCATTCATTCGGGATGATCACCGAGCTGGCATCCGGTCGCTGAGTCGCGTCGATTAGCAAATCAGTTGTGCCTAGAAGTTCTTTCATCAGCGCTTCATTGGGTGTCAGGTCAAAATCCACTATGGTCACTTTGACCCCCTTAACACCGCGAGAAGCCATGGTTTGGTGATATTCCGGGTTGCCATACCGGACCGCTGCCTGCACAGCGTGGGCGCCCACGCCTCCGGAACCCATGATCAACACCGAAAGAGGCGCTCTTAAAGGGCTTTCAAATCCAGGAGATGGATAAATCTTTTTAAGGACTTCCACGGCGACTTCCAGACCATTCCACGCCACAGATTGCAGGTTCTCCACTATCCTTCGTCCAGTATCGTCTTTCAAGGAATCCAGCGACACCCCTTCAACCTGGTGTTCCCGCATCAACGCCACCCGGTTTGGGCGTGTTGGATAGTGCAGCATCGAAATCAGGCAAACCCCCGGTCGCATCCTCCGGACAACTTCATCACCCGGATATCTCAAAACCAGAACATAATCCTGTTGAAATGCCAGTTCCCGTGGCACAAACCGGACATCTGGAGCCGCTACAAGATAGTCCTCCTCCTTGAAGCCCATCCCTTCTCCATATCCCTGCTCAAGGAATACCTGATAACCCACATTTGCAAGCATTTCGACAAACTCAGGTAAAAAATCTCGTTTTTCTCCTGGCTCAGCGTTTATTTTCACTAATCCAATTTTTGGTCTCTTAATCATTGGTGTCCCTCCACCTCCACCTGTAAGTTGTTAATAAGATTAATTTTTAGTATAGCAGATAATAAATCTATTCAAACACTCCGGAAAAACAATACGACTTTAAAAAGCGACCGTCAGGCAAAGGAGAAAGCCTGACGGTCTTCAGGGAAGCAATGCCACCAGAATATTTTTAATGTTGCCAGCTCGGGGGGGACGAGTTGGCCGAAAAACTCTGATGGATGACACCTGTAACAATCTACCAGTAATAAAGGTGTCTTGTTGATAATATACACCATATTTGTCCTATTTGCATTAAACCTGTATAAGAGTTTTTAGAGAAATAAATTAAAAAAATTCACTACGAATTTCAGCTTTTGTTGCCAAAAATATCCAGCCATTCATCAATTTCCTCTGAAGAGAGCTCAGGTTCGGCTGCGTCCTCTTTCCCCGCTTCAGGAACTTCTGTCATCATTTCCGCGAAATCTTCTGAGCGCAGCGAAACCGCCCCCAGAGATTTTGTCTCAGAGATAATCTGACGATCAGAAGAGACAACCACAAGGTTCCGAGCTCCTCTTTTATATTTGCGCAGCCTGATAATAATAGCCTCATCCGCTGTACTTCCTTCACGGACAAAGTGAGCGGTTACCTGGCCGTATTGTTTTTTGCCGGCATGTCCCGTTGCCGCCCGATCAAAATATACCTCCACCTTTTTTCTGTGTGTCCGGCAGAAATCTTGCAACAGCTTGATGAGAGCCTCTTCGTCGTTCAGCATGCTAAGCCGCAAACCTCGGACTTTGGGAATCAGGTTGTGTCCATCAATAATATACGCCATCATAAATTCCTTAACTATTGGGATGATTTTACCCTCAAATTGTGCTATTATTCAAAAAGGTGCTGAATAAATCGATGAAATCACTGCGAAAACTATTTCCATACCTTATTCTCAATATCTTTATCTCCGCCATCACTACCCTGGTTGTGATATGGTTGTGGGATTCTTTTATTCACCCTCAAATCGCAGCTCGTTCAACCTCCCCTTCCTTAACACCGGTAGTAACCCAACCAACCGTCAACCCATTGATCGATACCGGAGAAACCTCCCTGCCGGAATACTCAGGCTCTGTAGAAATTGAAAACGTTTTCGGAATAGGCGACCTGGAAACAGAAGTAGTGGTTCTCAAACATGTCGGCGAAGGAAAACTCATCCTCACGGACTGGGAATTGAAAGATCAGGATGGACATTCCTTCCGGTTCCCGCAACTCGAGCTGAACAAAAATGGCTCCATCCAAATCTTCACCCGCATTGGGGTAAACTCGGTGATCGAGCTGTACTGGGGTTTGGAAACTTCAGTCTGGGAAACCGGTGAAGAAGTTCGGCTGTTGAATGAAAAGGGGAAATTACAGGCCACTTACACCATTCCCTGATTATTTGCGTAAAACGCCAACTTTTTTCCATTAATTCAGCCAAAGTCCAATTCTTTTCGGTTACAATTTAAGCATTAACAAAATTATCAAACGCGGTTTTCCGCCACAGTATTGGAAGAAGGTTTATGTCACAGGCACTCTATCGAAAATGGCGACCTCACCTTTGGGATGAAGTTATCGGGCAAGAACACGTCATTCAGACGTTAAGAAATGCTGTTGCCAGCGATCGGATCGGACACGCCTATCTCTTTGCAGGGCCGCGCGGTACTGGAAAAACCACCACTGCCAGGTTGATTGCCAAAGCGGTTAATTGCCTGAATGAGGATCTCAGCGTTCGCCCCTGTGATCAATGCGAGAACTGCATTGCTGTGAACGAAGGCCGGTTCCTTGACCTGATCGAAATTGACGCTGCGTCCAATACCAGTGTGGATGACATTCGCGATTTACGCGACAAAATCAATTTTGCGCCGTCAAAAGGGAAATACAAGGTATATATCATTGACGAAGTTCATATGCTTTCAACCGCCGCGTTCAACGCGCTTCTGAAAACACTGGAAGAACCTCCTCCTCACGCGATCTTTGTGCTTGCCACCACCGAAGTGCATAAAATCCCCCCCACTGTGCTTTCTAGATGTCAGCGCCATGAATTTCGCCGCATCCCGGTTAAAGATATCGTCAGCCAGTTAAAAAACTTATCAAAAAAGGAAAATATCCAGATCGAAGAAGATGCATTGACTCTCATTGCCCGCCAATCTACCGGCAGTCTTCGGGATGCGATCTCTTTACTGGATCAACTTGCCGCCTCCAGAGATAAAGTAACTTTAGCCACTGCGCAAACCATTTTAGGCACTGCTACAAACCAGCTCGTCATCGAGCTAATCAGCGCCATCCAAATTCAAAACACCGCGGACGGTCTCAATTGTATTCATCGCGCTCTCGATAGTGGCACGGACCCGCGCCAGTTTGCGCGCCAGATTGTGGATTATCTCAGGAGCTTGCTGCTCATCAATCTTGGAAATGCGGAAGCCGTGGATGCAACCGCGGAAATGCGGTCCCGTATGGAAGCCCACGCCAGCGTGTTCCCATCCTCTGAGTTGGTGCGGATCACCAATCTTTTTAACAACGTGGCCAGTGAACTGCGTTCCACCTGGCAGCCTGGCCTGTCTCTTGAGCTGGCTCTAGCGGAAGCGATAGAACCTCAAACCGCCTCTCAAGCTGCCCGTCCAGTGCAAAAGCCACTCCCTCCTCAACCTGGCCTGGACAAACTGATCACAAAAAAGAAGCCAGAGGAGGATCTCCCTGCTCCAGCAAAAACAAAAAAAGGAAAAGCCGAACCTGCTGGCCCAGTTGCAACCACCGGATCACAGAAAAAGGGTTCCGTTCAGGAAGAACCGCGGCTTGCAAGCACTCAGGAAACTGTACCAGATCAGGCTGATGCCTTAAAAGCCGTCGAAAAACAAAAAACAAATACGGCAAATATCACGCTAACCGACATCAAAGATCACTGGCGCGAGATCCGCCGCCTGGTAAGGGACCAGAGCATTCCCACACAAACCCTGCTCAACTCCTGTAAACTCTTGAGTCTTAAAAACAATATCCTGACTCTCGGCTTCTCAACCGACATCTTACATTCAAAGATGAACACCAAAGAAAACCTTTCCCTCACTGGTCGGGCAGTCAATCATATCTTAAACGCCCAAATTGAAGTCAGAAGCGTGGTAATGGATACAAAAGCCGGTAAAACCCCGGACAATCCCGATTTTGACAGTGATGGTATTGTTGGAACAGCATTAAACCTTGGTGGTCAAATTGTAGACCTGGAATAATTGAATTTTCATTGGTACTGAAAGGAGTATTAATATAATGGCTAAAGGATTCAACCGGCCGGCAGGCGGCCGAAAAATGCAACAGGGCAATATGATGGCCCAGCTTCAAAAAATGCAGCAGCAAATGGAAGAGACGCAGGAAAAACTCGCTGAAGAAACCGTGGAAGAAACTGTCGGCGGCGGTGTAGTTAAAGTCGTCATGACCGGAGCCCAGGTGTGTAAATCCATCGAAATCGCTCCAGAGCTTCTGGAAGACGCAGACGCGGAAATGCTCCAGGATATGCTCCTCAGTGCGGTCAACCTTGCCCTGGATAAATCCCGCAAACTGGCTGAGGATCGGATGAGCGCAGTGTCGGGCGGTCTATCTGGATTAGGTCTTGGACTGTAGTTTTTTAACAAAATGTCTATTCTACCCGAACCGGTACAGAATCTAATTTACGCTTTTGAACGCCTTCCGGGTGTGGGACCCAAAACGGCATCCCGGCTGGCTTTCTTTCTGCTTCGTGCTCCGGATAATCTTTCAGAAGACCTGGCTGAAGCACTTAAGGCTTTAAAAACCGCAACCGGCTTTTGCAAGATCTGCTACAATATCACTCTTGCCGATCAGGAAATCTGCGAAATTTGCACTGATTCGCGCCGCGACAAACAAAGCATCTGTGTTGTGGAGGAACCCCTGGATGTGCTGGCCTTGGAACGAACCGGCGGCTTTCAAGGCCGCTATCATGTTTTGCATGGAGTGCTTTCTCCCATTGAAGGAATCGTCCCGGAAGATCTGAAAATCCGGCCATTGATTGAGCGCGTAAAACAGGATCAGGTTAAAGAGGTCATCATCGCCACCAACCCCAGCATGGAAGGAGATGCGACAGCCCTGTATTTGAGGCAGCAATTGATTCCCCTGGGCCCACGCATTACCCGCCTTGCCAGAGGGCTTCCAGTTGGTGGTGATCTGGAATACGCCGATCAAAACACCCTGCTCCGGGCGCTGGCTGGCCGGCAGGATATGGATTAGAACGACATATATCAAAGCACCCCTGCTAATGAGGGGTGCTTTTTTCATTGTTCTTCTATGTATCTCAACAGTCTGTTTTAATCTAAGACCTATTGGTACGCTGGAATTTCGCGCAACTCCTTCCCAATTTTGAACAGATAATAGGGCAGCCATACTACGCCAAAGAGTTCAATGAAAATATCTTTCTTATAAGGCGTGATAGGCACTTCTTCAACTTCATTAACCACTTCCGCCCATTTCTCTTTAACTTCCGCGATTGCTTTTGCTTTTTCCTGATCCAAACCTTTTATCTGGGCTTCCAACTCCAACAACTCTTGTTCCTCCTGCTCCAGAGCGGCTTTGGCTTTTGCTGTCATTCTCCGCTTAGAAAGAGAGCTGGAAACGCTTTTCCGCCGCCGGCTGGATAACACACTGAGCAAGAACTCGCCATGCGTTCCAGCCTCCTCTAACCGGCGCTGGTTTAACTCACCCTTTTGTTCTTCCACTTCCATTTCCTGGCGTTTAATCTTGCTCTCAATCGCGTCCAACTTCTTATCAAAAGTGTCCTCAAGTTTGTCAATCTCTTCCTGTACCAGATTTCGGGCGGCGTCACTGCACAGCTCTCTGAATTCCGCAGTGGATACTTCCGGTCCGGCATACACTTTCAATGCTTCATTGACTCGAGCCCGAATCGTCCCTGAGCGGTAAACCCAATCCGTGAAATCCGCGTTAAGCGATTTAACCCCACGCGCGTCACTCAACCAGCTCGGCAAAGTATCAAAAGCAGCTCCCGGCATTGGCTGGTCAAACAATGCGCCAGATTCAATCGGCCTCCATTCATGCTCATCCCAACGGATCAAACGAGAATTAGCATCCTTGACGATGGCTGTCATCTTCTTTATATAATCCACATCATATTTTCGGGCCAGATACCGCACCTCTGCCTGTACCAGCAGCGCTGGTTTATACAGCATCTTTTCGGGCTCCTGCGAAACGGGAATATTCAGGCGTTCAGCTTTAACCGCTTCGCCAACACCCAAATTATTGGGCATGAAATATTCCGCCAGGTCTCTGGAAACCACAGGACGTGTCGAAACAAACGAATTTTCAAGCTGGCTATCCATTCGGGCAGGTGGTGTCTGCGATTCCACACGCTCTATTTGCTCAACCTCGGTGGTTTGTGTTCCGTTTTGCTTTTCTGGCTTGACTTCTTGAGAAAGAACGTTTGCTCCTGCCAGCTGGTTCAAATCAGAAATCTGTGTTCGGGTTAACGGTCCAGCAAGATAATTCAATGCCCATCGGGTGTTGAAAACCACCGGTTTAGACTCATGCACATTATGCAGCAGGAAAACGCGTTTGCCCAAACCAGAGATGATCCGGCTGTAATTATTGATATCCACACCTCCCGCCGCACTTTTCAAACCATCGAGCAGACGGTTCTTATCCTGCTCGGTCTGCAGCCGTCCAATGATCCAGGTGCCCGCATTAGATAAAGCCTTGTAATCCACGTCCACCGGATTCTGTGTAGAAAGCAGCAACCCAACCCCAAAAGCCCGCGCCTGCTTAAGCATCCGCAGCATTATTGTTCGGGAGGGAGGGTTCGCGACAGGAGGTAAATAGCCCAGGATCTCATCAAAATAGATCAGGCACCGCAGGCCGCCTGTGCCACGCTGGCTGCGCATCCAGGCTTCCACCGCGGCAAACAGCAGAGTCACAAAAAACATTCTTTCGGCCTCACTGAGATGAGCAAGATAAAAGACATTATGCCGGGGACGTCCATCCGGCATATACAGCATCTTACCAATATCCAATGGTTCCCCTTCGAGCCAGGTCTGGAACGAGGGTGAAGCCAAAAAATTGTTCAAAAGCATCGATAATTCAAAACGGTCTTTCTCTGGAAAAAAACTCTCCAATGGAAATGCACCCAGACGGTCGAAGGGAGGCTTTTGCACCTGCAGGATTAAATCCATGAGAGAAAGTGACTTTCCCGAACTCCAGGCGTTTTCCAGAATGTTGGAAAGCAAAATATGCTCGCGGGAACGCAGCGGGTCTATTTCCGTATTCCCGATCAACGCCAGCAATCCAGTTACCGAGCTGGCAATGTCTTCTCGAAGCACCTCGGCATGTTCTTCCCAGGATACAACAGGCGCCTGGAAAGATGCCAGGACATTGACCGGCAGCCCCGACCGTGAACCGGGCGTATAAACCGCAAATTGGGCACTGTTTTTCAACGCGCTCAATTCCTGCTTTCCAAGTCCCCACCCCTCCAGGCCGTTTTTCCATTGGGCTGCAGTCTCTTCAGCCAGTTCCTCTAAGCTCTTTCCTTTTCTCCTGGTTGCATCCGGGTCGATCCAGGGTTTAAAATCTTCAGGAAGAAGATCCGGAAAATGCAGCAGAAGATTAGTGAGATCACCTTTTGGATCAATAATAATTGCTGGAATACCCTGCAGGGCTGCCTCTTCCAGAACACCCACCCCCAGACCGGTTTTCCCCGATCCGGTCATCCCTGTAATGATTCCGTGCGTGGTCAAATGTGATGGGTCATACTCAACACGTTGATCGCTGAGCTTTTTTGCCGCCGGATCAAATTCCTTACCCAGATAAAATGTTTTTTTACCAGCATTCGCCATGGAACGTTTTCCCTCCAGACTGATCTATTCAGTAATTTACACCTGTATCTATTTTAGCTTAATTCAATCATTTTTCTGCATGCAAAGTGAATAAAATATCAATTCGCTTCCGGTATCCTTGCCACTGTCACAATTTCAGAAAAACTTTTAGATAAAACTCTTGACAAACTTCCCAAAAGCCCTATAATGATACAAAATTAACAAATAAAAACTGTGAAAAGGACGAGTACATATCGTTCAGGCGGTACAGAGAGCAGGGATGAGTGAGAACCTGAACGTACAGCGATATGGAATGGACCTTGGAGTTGCAGGGCAAACACCTTAGGGTCAGTAGCCCGTGCCGGAGTTGCCACCGTTATCAGGGTAAAGGGTATACGCGATCAATTTGATTGCCGTACTCGATCCAAGTGAGGCTGGCTTTTTCCACCGTGTGCATCACCGGTGGATTTTTTTATCCAAACCGCCTAACTGGGGTGGCACCGCGGACTTTTCAACGTTCGTCCCCTGCTCGGGACGGACGTTTTTGTTTAACATCTGATTGATTTGGAGGAATAAAGTGAACTCAGCTGGAAGAATTCTCACCGGACACCGCCCTACAGGGCCGCGCCATATTGGTCATTTGGTCGGCACCCTGCAAAACTGGGCAAAATTGCAGCACGCCTACCAGTGTTACTTCCTTGTAGCCGATCTGCATGTGCTGACCACCGACCATGCCCATCCGGAGCGTATCCGCACCAACACCCTGGAGATGGTGCTCGACTGGCTGGCAGCCGGGATCGACCCCGAACAATCCACACTGGTCCTTCAATCCGCTGTCCCAGAGCATGCCCAGCTCAGTATGCTGTTGAGCATGCTGGTTACCGTCTCCCGCCTGGAGCGTGTGCCCACCTACAAAGAGCAGATCCACGAGCTGGATCTGAATCCATCACTCGGCTTCCTGACATATCCTGTCCTCCAGGCTGCCGATATCCTGCTTTACCAGGCGGATACCGTGCCGGTTGGCGAAGACCAGCTCCCGCATCTGGAGCTGGCCCGAGAAATCGCCAGGCGCTTCAACCAGCTCTATGGCGAGCTCTTCCCTGAGCCGCAGCCGCTACTCTCCAGCCACCCCCGCCTACCCGGGATCGATAACCGCACCATGCACGCTTCTTATGGCAACGCCATCTACCTCAAAGACAGTCCTGAAGTGACTACTACCAAAGTAATGGAGATGTACACCGATCCTACCCGTCTGCGGGCTACCGACCCCGGTCACGTGGAAAACAATCCTGTTTTCGAGTATCTGGATATATTCACCCCCGATCCTGAAGAAGTGGAGTACCTGAAAAACCGCTACCGGGCCGGCAAAATCGGTGATGTAAACGTAAAACAACGTCTTTCCCAGGTGTTGAATAATTATCTTGCGCCGCTTCGCGAACGTCGTGCTGCGCTTGCTTCTCGCCCTGACCAGATCCTGGAAATTCTTCAGACTGGCACAGCCCGCGCCCGTCCCATCGCTCGTCTTACGCTAGAGGCAACTCTGAACCGAATGGGATTGACTGCGGGATTGGATCTGAACGAAGATATTTCTCCCATTATCCTGACTGGCACTTTTTGCTGACCACAAACGTATCCAACATCTTATTCAGAAATCTTAATTTCACTAGATATGAAAGGAGTAACACCATGAATGAGAAAACAAAATACATCCTGAATGAGAGCGATATCCCGAGGCAGTGGTATAACGCCCTGGCAGACAGCCCGGTTGCCCCCGCTCCGGTACTCAATCCAATCACTCTTGAGCCGGTCACCCCGGACTTTCTCAGCGCTATTTTCCCCATGCCGCTTATCCAGCAAGAAGTCACAACCGAGCGCTACATCGATATCCCGGAGGAAGTCCGAGAGATCTACAAACTATACCGCCCCACACCGTTGATCCGCGCGCGGCGTCTTGAAAAAGCGCTGGATACCCCGGCCCATATTTACTATAAATATGAAGGTGCTTCACCTTCCGGCAGCCACAAGATGAACACCGCCATCCCCCAGGCTTACTACAACAAGATCAGCGGCACCAAAGCGCTGACCACAGAAACCGGGGCCGGTCAATGGGGTTCTGCTCTCGCCATGGCTTGCCAGTTCTTCGACATGTCCTTGGAAGTCTATATGGTTAAGGTCTCTTACAACCAGAAACCTTACCGCCGTTTCCTGATGGAAACCTACGGCGCGGAGGTCTACGCCAGCCCGTCCGACCGGACAGACTCCGGCCGGGCTATCCTGGCTGAGAATCCCAACAGCCCAGGAACATTGGGAGTGGCAATCTCTGAAGCGGTGGAAGTCGCGGTAAAGTCTGCCGGGCAGAAGAAATACAGCCTGGGCTCTGTTCTAAACCATGTTTTACTGCATCAAACCGTCATTGGTGAAGAAACGCTGAAACAGATGGACATGGCCGGAGAATATCCAGATGTGGTCATCGGATGCGTGGGCGGCGGCTCAAACTTCAGCGGGATCGCGTTCCCCTTCTTGCGCGAAAACCTGGTCAATGGTCGCAAGACCCGTCTCCTGGCCGTGGAACCTACCGCGACCCCCTCATTGACCCGCGGGGTGTATGCTTTCGATTATGGCGACAGTGCTAAAATGGCTCCGATTGTCAAAATGCACACCCTTGGGCACGATTTCATGCCCGCTCCGATCCATGCCGGCGGCCTTCGCTATCACGGTATGGCCCCCGCCCTGTGCGCTTTCTATGATGCCGGGTTGATCGAAGCAGTTGCCGTACGCCAGCTCTGTGTATTTGAAGCTGCCGTGCTGTTCTCTCGCACCGAAGGTGTCCTTCCCGCTCCAGAATCCTCACACGCCATCCGTGGCGCGATCGATGAGGCTCTGGATGCGAAAGCCAAAGGCGAGAAACGCGTGATTGTATTCAACCTCTCCGGACACGGGCATTTTGACCTGACCGCTTATAACGCCTACTTCGAGAACAATCTTGAAGACTATGACTATCCGGAAGAGTTGATCGAAACCATTCCGCAGCATCTCCCACAGGTAAAACTGAGTTCTCCTGCTTAAACCTGTACTCCTCCATAAAACCGCCTTCCCAATCTCCGGGAAGGCGGTTGTTTTTCAACATTTCCTCTGCGTGTCGCGTTGCGGGCACCCTGCTCGCGCGGTAAAAGCTTATTTCGCAACCGTGCCAATCAGAACAATCTCAACGCATTGGTTGTATAGTCCAATCACATCTCGATGGTTTACCCTGGCCAGCTGACCAAAGGTGTAAGCGCCCACCACAGGCACATCTGGCAGCGCTTCATTGATCGCGGACATCAACCCATTCACCTGTCCCTCAAACAGCATCTGCCAGGCCGCGTCGAGCCACACCAGCGCCGCGATAGGTTGTGCTTCACCCAATCGAGAAACCGCGTCATGTACTGCCTGTTCCACCGCTTGCAGGCAGGATTGGCGGTCGCCAATCATCAGATGCGCGATCTTTCCCTGCTCAAGAGGTAAGTTGACTCGGAAACGCCCATCCGCTTCGACCCACAACGGCGCGTGAATGACCAGAGATTCTTTATCTGTGTCAGATTGCACGCCAAGCGGATACAAACGCACCAGCTCTTTCAGCGGCGAGAAAGCCCAATCCCTTGCCGGATACCCAAAAGCCTCTGCGTAACAAGCTGCCGGAGCTTTTCCATCAAGCTCGCTCACCCATAGTTCTTCGGCTTTTGTAACCTGTTATGTCCTGCCGGTCGAACCCCATCCTGTTCCCACTCCACAAGCCATCCGGAATCTTTCTCCCAACACAAGTGCCGAAATTCCTCCCCGCGCCGCCTGTTCACCACCAATCTGATAAGTTTTACCTTTAACCTGTAATCCCGCAGCAAGCCCGCCGCAAACTGGCAGCGGTCCCTTCTCCAGCGCAGCAGCAATATCTTCAGGAAGTGCGCTGTAACCATCACCAGCCAGCAGTACGCCGGCTGCGTCCTGTTTGCCCACAGCCTGTAGAAAATCCTCCAGCGTGTCTTTTCGCTGCGTTTTCTCCGAGAATAAAAATGTCCTGGAAGTTAGTTTCGGGCCGCTGAAGATCATCACCACTACAGAATGGGTTTGCTCGCCACCAGCCGTAAGAACACCAGTGGTATTGAATCCCCACAAGGGAACATTAGGCAACAAAGGGGCAAGACTGGCCGCGACGTCTCCTGTTGCAAAATCCTGCGTTGCCAGAACAATCGCCGCAACCGGACGGGCAGTCCCCATCTGATCCAATGCGCGTTCAGCAGCGATCCGGGCTGCCTCCTTCCCGCTCAACGCCTTCCCAACGCCCCATGCCGCGCCACGCGCCATCGCCAGCCTCCTGTGTCATCTAGTCCGCAACCGGAATTGTAAAATGGAAAGTCGTCCCTTCCCGGAACACACTCTCAAACCAGATCCGGCCACCCTGTGCTTCCACCAGACTTTTGGTGATATTCAAACCCAATCCAGTACCAGGCGCTTCACGAGTTTTTGGATCTTCAGAACGGAAAAACTTGGTGAAAATCTTTTTCTGGTCTTCCTCACTGATCCCAATCCCATTATCCTTAACCCAGAAATGAAGGACTTTTCTAGCGCCTTCCGGATCCCAATGATTTTCGTCTGCCTCAGCGGAAACGATCAGTTTGCCGCCTTCTGGTGTATATTTGCAGGAGTTGCTGATAAAATTGGTGACAATTTGTACCAGTCGTCCCTTATCTGCCCAGGCAAGGGGCAGGTCAGAAGATAGTTCAACCACTATTTCCTGGTGTTTTTCTTCCAGCATACGCCGCAGAGAGCGCAGCACTTCTTCTACGATTTCCGTGATGTTTACTGTCGCGTAATCAAAGCGGAGCCGTCCGGCTTCAATTTTCGAAACATCCTTCAGGTCAGAAAC
>ENA-ORXD01000958-ORXD01000958.1-sediment-metagenome-genome-assembly--contig:-NODE-958-length-28752-cov-4.953827_pt1 | contig 28752 bp, 27 predicted proteins | sample MGYA00237862_ERZ511471 | MGnify/ENA metagenome assembly ERZ511471 | reverse complement strand
ATGGGCAGTAGATGATGCCGGTTTCCCGGGAGAACTGGAAATAACAGCCCGTGGCGAAACCGGAAATATCATGGCACTACGTCACAGGAAATATCCCATTCATGGTATACAGTTTCATCCCGAATCAATTATGACACCGGATGGCCGGAAAATGATCGAAAATTGGTTAAATAAACAGTAGAAAAGAAATTACAGTTAAACATAGCCAACCATTACTCCCATCAATATTGCAATTCCAAAACTCAATAATGTTCCTACAAGAACATATTCGGTTTTCTGCGCATCGCTAAAGCGCAAGATAGATTTGGCTGCAATGATGAAACCCACGACTGAATATTGCTGCAATAGTACCAACGTTAGAACCAATAATCGTTCGGTAATTCCAATCAGTTTGCCGGCATTGGGTAATCCTCCACCGTTTTCGTTATTTGTTTCTACTGGTGCAGGAATTGAGAAGTAGCGAAAAATATATCGAATGATGATGTTGGACGGTTTAACACAGAGAGTGTAGGCAAATATGACGGCAGCTGTTCGGGTACTGATGAATACCGGGACTTGATTCGCACCGGATTGACCATACAGCCACACAATGGCGATGATAATCACTACATGAATAAATTGGTCGATGAAAAACCAATCTTTGTTCCACTTTACTCTGATAAAGCTCTTCGCCACATCTGTAAGAAAATGCAATATGGTAATGGCAAATGCGGCTAACCAGAAAGCCCATTGTAATGAAAGAAGCCACGCCGAAGCAAAAACGATGAGGATATGCCAGAGATGAATCTTACTGAGGATTTTTTTCTCTTTCTGTAAACTCCAGCGTTCGCTTTGAAGAAGGAAATCGGCTACCAGATGGGCCGTAAGCTGCAGGAACAAGAGGGTTAGTATCATGTCAGTGTATGTTTTTTTCGAAGTAAGAAACCGCCCTGTCAATGGCATTCCAGCCAGCAGCTGTAGAATGCTGGTTGATGGTCGACTGATTCTTTTGCAGTATTTTGGAGATTTCCACTTCTGATTTGTTTAGCAATTTATAAAATACTACCTCACATTGTTTGGCCGAACAACGCGCCAGTATTACATCCAGCATTTCGAGCATGGTTTCATATAAATGTTGAACAGCCAGATCGCTTGAAAGAAAATACAACGTCCGTTTGATGATGATCTTTTGCTTGTCGTGTGTGTCTTTCCTGTTTAGTGCTCTTCCTGAAAGGTAAATGGCCTCTCCGTCCATGACTCCTTTTTGGGGCTGGTAGTTTTCCAGCGGAGCTACAGCGATAGCCACGCGCACGCCATGTTCTTTAAAGTATTTTATGCGTTTGTTTTCTTCTTTAGATGTTGGTAATTCGATTGCCCTTACAAACGTTTTGATGAGTAGGGCCACACGCAGGGCCGTTTCCGGAGTATCCAAGGCGCATTCAATGTAATCACCTTTCAGGACTCGGCCGTAGAATCCCTGGTCTGCAAAATGTCTCGTAAGTTCAGTCATTAACTCCTTCAGCTTTGCTGACAGCAAATCGCGATTTGCGGCAGACAAAGCCGTCGAAGAGATGATATCGCATGAAATGGTTGCTCTGTTTTTCATCTCGTTAATGCATTCGTCTGTTCTAAGTAATCAATTTATTGGTAAATATACTAATAAATATATAATATCGGTAAATTTACCAATAAAATTGTTTTATCGGTATAAACACTAATAAATGATGTTTATCGGTAAATATGTCAATAATGAGATGGAGCTTTACTGCAATATACTTTTTAGCGCTTCTGCATTTTTAATTTCTACTTCGCCACGTCGCCATTCCAGTATTCCTTCACGCTGGAGTTCACCAACGGTTCGTGCCAGCGAAGGGCGGGCTACACCAAACATTTCGGCCAGGCTCTGCTGATTTTGCTGTAAAGGAATATTCCGGTAGCCGGGTTTGTAATGCTGCAACAGGAAAAAAGCAATTTTCTCGCGAATGGTCTTGAAGTTCAGAAAGTTGATTTTTCTGGAAAGAAATTGAGCTTTATCGCTAATAATGTTCAGGAAGTTATTCAATACTCGATTGTCAAGACTTAGCAGTCGTGTGAAATTGGGCTTTAAGATGATAAGCATTTTGCCATCAGCCATGGCCGAAAGATTCACCGGAAAACGGCTGTTTCTTCCGAAAAGGAAACCGGCGGCAACCATCTGTGGAGGCATTAATTCTTCTATTTTCAAACTGTTTCCACTAAAGTCAACCATTTCACCCTGAAGTTTTCCTTCCAGAAGTATCATAGCCGCTTTCACTTCTTCTCCGGCTACGGCCAGCAAGTCATCTTTGTGGAAGTGGCGTATCTGATGTGGAACCTGGACCAGTAGATTTTCTACTTCTGGAGGCTGAAGTCCCTTAAATATGGGCGATTGAGTAAGAATCGTATTCATCTCAGAAAGTTTTTATGCAAATATACCGAATTGTAACAGCTGTTACACTTTTCCGGTAGGACCCGCTCTACATTTGTAATATAAAACTTAAACAACAGAACAAACGAAAACGGAATATGAAACGTGACATCATACATATAGACGACGAGAAATGCACCGGTTGCGGTCTTTGCGTGCCAAATTGCCACGAAGGTGCATTGCAGATTATTGATGAGAAGGCAGTTCTAGTAAGCGATTTGATGTGCGATGGTTTGGGAGCTTGTATCGGACACTGTCCGGAAGGAGCCATTACCATTGAAAACCGTGAAGCGGAGCCATACGATGAAGTGAAGGTGATAGAGATCATGGTGAGTAAAGGATTCAACACTGTCGTGGCGCATCTAAAGCATCTGCGTGAACACAATGAGACAGGATTTCTGAAGCAGGGAATGGGATATTTGGTGGAAAATGCAAAGACTTTGCCTTTCTCTGTTCAGTCGGTGAAGGATGCTGTTCACACTGAGCCGAAGCCGGTGAATGGGAGCAGTTGTGGTGGTGGATGCCCGAGTTCTCAGACTGTCGTTTTTAACCCGGAAGAGTTGAAACTACTGCCTAAGGGCGAAAATGGTTCATTGGCATCTCAACTTCGCCAGTGGCCTGTGCAGATGCATCTTATCAATCCGGTAGCACCTTATTTTCGTGGTGCAGACTTGTTGGTAGCGGCCGATTGTACCGCTTTTACCATGGGTGATTTTCATCAAAATTACTTGAAAGATAAATCATTAGTTATCGCTTGTCCGAAGTTGGATTCCGGCAAAGAGATTTATCTCGAAAAGTTAATCACACTCATCAACGAAGCAAAAGTGAATACCATCACTGTCCTCATGATGGAAGTTCCTTGTTGTGGTGGTTTGCAGCAAATAGTTCAAATGGCCACACAACGGGCTATCCGAAAAGTTCCGGTAAAAGCCATCACCGTCAGCATTCGTGGTGAAGTCCTTGAAGAAGAATGGGTATAAGTGCCCTTAAATGAATAGTTAATCATAAAACTTAATCTTTAAAACGAATAATCATGAGTATGTTTTGTTTTCAATGTCAGGAAGCCTCGAAAGGCGAAGGCTGTACCATCAAAGGTGTTTGCGGTAAAACCGATGATGTAGCCAATTTGCAGGACTTACTGGTTTTTGTTACCAAAGGAATATCGATATACGCACAGGAAGCACGCCAAATGGGAATTGAATGGGAGCCTGTAAACCGCTTTGTGTTCGATGCTCTTTTCATGACCATTACCAATGCCAACTTCGATAAAGCAAAAATCGAAGAAAAAATTCGCGAAGGACTGAAGCTTCGTGGTGAATTGAAAAACCGTTTTGAAGCAGAAGGTGGCAAACTGACCAATATGCATGAATCAGTTACCTGGGAAGCAGATACACTGGAAGCATTCGAAGAAAAAGCTGTTTCAATAGGTGTGCTCTCTACTGCCAATCCTGATGTGCGCTCCTTACGTGAACTCGTTGTTTACGGTGTGAAAGGAATAGCTGCCTATGCGGAGCATGCTTTCAATCTCGGTTACGAAAAGAAAGAGTTGTATGCATTCATGCAGAAAGCAATGGCTGCTACTACTGACGATAATCTTACGGTTGATGAGCTGGTTGCTTTAACCATGGAAACCGGAAAATATGGTGTGGATGTGATGGCATTGCTTGACCAGGCCAATACCGAAAGTTACGGTAATCCGGAAATCACAGAAGTGAATCTGGGTGTACAGAAGAATCCTGGTATCCTGGTTAGCGGTCATGATTTAAAGGACTTTGAAGAATTGCTGAAGCAAACAGATGGAACCGGTGTGGATATTTACACGCACAGCGAAATGTTACCGGCCAATTATTATCCGGCTTTTAAGAAGTATAAACACTTTGTTGGGAACTATGGTAATGCATGGTGGAAGCAGAAAGAAGAGTTTGAAGCGTTTAACGGTCCGGTATTGCTGACGACTAACTGTTTGGTGCCTCCAGCCGAATCATATAAGGATCGCGTATATACTACTGGCGCTGCCGGATTTGCAGGCGTAACGCATATTGCACCCCGAAAAGATGGTCAACCCAAAGATTTCTCGGTCATCATTGAGCATGCGAAAAAATGCGCTGCTCCAACAGAACTGGAAACTGGTACAATCGTAGGAGGTTTCGCACATAACCAGGTGATGCAGTTGGCCGACAAGGTCGTTGATGCAGTTAAGACTGGTGCTATTAAGAAGTTCTTCGTGATGGCTGGTTGCGATGGACGAATGAAGAGTCGTGATTACTATACGGAGTTTGCCGATAAACTTCCGGAGGGTACTGTAATTCTGACGGCTGGTTGTGCTAAATACCGTTACAATAAACTTTCTCTGGGTGATATTGGTGGTATTCCCCGCGTATTGGATGCGGGCCAGTGCAACGACTCTTATTCGCTGGCAGTAATTGCATTGAAGCTGAAAGAAGTATTTGAATTGAATGACATTAATGAATTGCCGATTGCATACAACATTGCCTGGTACGAACAGAAAGCAGTGATTGTATTGCTGGCGTTGCTCTATCTTGGCGTAAAGAATATTCATCTTGGACCGACACTCCCTGCTTTCCTTTCACCTAATGTCGCTAATGTATTGGTGGAAAACTTTGGAATTGCCGGAATCAAAACGGTAGATGAAGATATTGAGGTTTTCATGAGTTAAGTTTAGGTTGATTGGCTATAAAACCGGTCGGAGATATATTCTCCGACTGGTCTTTACAAGCTCAACCTCAAAAAGAAATGTTCAATTTTTTTGATTGGTTTAGCATAGCAGATGAACTGCAGTTTTTGGATTGAAACGTGAAGATGATGACTCAACCGGTTTCTGGAAAGGAATTGTGTAGTTTGATAGGAGAGGAAACAGGACCGGTAGGGCTCATCAAATAAGAGCTGGAATTATGGAAAAGGGAAAACAGTTTAACGTTGCTTCCGGCATTGAGTATGCTGAAGGAGCGGTGGTGAGTAAAACCATCATCAAAGAACCTACTGGGACCATCACTTTGTTTGCATTTGATAAGGGACAGGGGTTAAGTCCACACACTGCGCCATTCGATGCATTGGTACAAGTCATGGAAGGGAAAGTTATGATTACAGTGGGTGATGAACGTGCAGAAATGGAGGCAGGAGAAGCCATTATCCTTCCGGCAAATATTACTCATGCCGTTGAAGCAACGGAATCATTTAAAATGCTGTTGACCATGATCAAAACCAATTTATAAGTACAAGAAGTAGTTAAGAGGTTAGTTCGTTTTTATTCCCACCGGATCTGGTTCGGTGGGATTTTACTTTTCAGGAATAATTTAGCCAATGACCGGAAAACGTTCAGAAGAAAAGAAAATCGTCACTGCTATGGTCGAATTGTACTGCAGGAAGAATCATGGTGGGAAAAGCATCTGTCCAGACTGTGAGGAATTGCTTAGTTATGCAACAAAACGGTTGGACAAGTGTACGTTTGAAGATGAAAAGCCTGCCTGTAAACACTGTCCGGTACATTGCTATAAACCTGTAATGCGTGAACGAATTCGCGAAGTAATGCGATGGGCCGGGGCAAGAATGATATTCTATCGCCCGGGAGCAACGATTCGTCACATGTTGTCCAAACCTTATCGCGTATTAAAGAAAATTAGTATTTGAATTTGGTAATTGAATGGATTTTTAGGTATGAATAAGCGCATATTTCCCCGGAACTGAAACGTGTTCAGTATTCTTTGCGACGAAAAAAGCCGGATAAACTCCGGCCTATGATAAGAAGATCTCTTTAAAAATCATTTCGATCTCAGCATCGACTGACGGCGGAATCTTGTAATGATCCGTGTAGTCGAAAGTAATTCCCTCATCCAGTTCATGGACAATCAGAATGTCAGTCAATGTCTTCGGGCTCTTTCCCCAAAAATCTCTGATTTCCTTCAGACTTTCATCTTTGCTGATGATCTCTTTTACAATCCTGTTCTTAAATCTTCTCTTTTGGTCCTGAAAAGATCTAACTGCATGTAATTCTGTTGTTCTACTCATTCCAGTTGGGTTTAAATTGTTGTTTGGTGGTTTAATTAAATTGTAGCGTCATCATGAAATTTTACTTTCAGTTATGCCAATTTACATCTTACCCCGAATAGATAAAAGCAAACAGGTTATACAGCATAATTCTCAACTTATCAATATATGTGGATGTCGCCAGAATCGGTGCAGCCATCCCTCTTACAATTCCCAGTTTTTCAAAAGGATATGTGTTTAAGTATTTATCAGTGAACTGTATAGATGTTTTTTAACATCCTTGTTCCAATGCTATTTAAAAAATGATTTATATCATGACATTTGTCTGTAACATACCGACTTACTGTAGTTTCAACTATAACCTTCTACAATACGCTTGTTAATTCAGGTAATTATCCACAAGCTGTGTACTCAAAGTGTGGAAATGCTTCTACAGGTTTGCTGGTATACATTGCATCATCATATTATGTGCTGAATAATTTTGCTGTGTAAATTGCACATATATTGTGTCTTATGGGAATTCTGGTCATTGCCGTTCCTAGTTTGGCACAACCTTTTCTATAGAAAGAACCGAAGACAAGCAGATAATTAATTAAAAAATGAATTGGCATGAAAAACCGCTCTTCCATAGAGTTCCTTTTGTTGCCGGTTTCTTCAAACGAGATAGCCGGGCAAATAGAACGTGAGCATTCAGAAAAAGGCTCATCCATGGAACGCGTGGTTTTTGAAGTAATTCAGTTAAGTGATTTGCCTTTGGCAGTTAAGGAATCAGTTGCTGAAGAACTAACCGGATGCCGTTTATCGAATCAGGTCATCACTGGTAAAATAGATGGAACTCCGGTCTACCGGTTAACATTCCGTTCAGGAACAGGCGTTAAAAATGTTTTGTACAGAAGTGACGGTCATCGCTACATCACCCAATTACAAAACTGAAAGGCAATGATTAATCGAATTGCGTTCATCACAGGATTGATGGCAGCCATGTTGATTTTGACTGAAACTCCGGCCGGGGCACAGGAACATCCGGCGGGAAAGCACATGGTAATGGAGTTCAAAATTAGCTTTGAACGAGTCGAATTATCTGAAGTTCCGGCGTTCATAAGTTTGGCAGTGAAAACTGAGTATCGGCAAGTCTCCATATCACAGGCATATAAAAGTCGACTTCCATGCGGAATGGTTATTTACAAGTTGATTTTGAATGTTGATGGAGCAATGAAAGATGCCTATTACGAGGAAGATGGCAGCAAATATTTTCCTGGTATAAATGATTAAGAATACACCAACAACGATATAAAAATAATTTTCGAGACAGAGAGATTAAAATGAGAGAGTTATGAAGAAGTTATTTTTCACTGTTGCCATACTTTTTTCAATGGCTACCATGTATGCAGTCAATGCAAGTCCGGTTATCGCATTAAATGCTGAAAAATCTGTTTTTATGGCGCAACCTGATTTTACCCAGATAGGGGTAAGTGACTTGCCACAGGCCATCCGCGATGCCGTCAGTAACGAATTCAAGGATGCAACCATTACCGAAGCATATGTGGCAAAACTGGATGATGGTACTAAATTGTACAAAGTGATGTTGAATGTTGAGGGACAGGAAGAGTCTGTTATGTACAACGAAGATGGTTCACGGTACCAAATGAGTTAAGAGAAAAACAAATCACCAGCAAATTTCTAAATATTAACAAATGGTTTAAAACAGAGTTAGTTATGAAAAAATTAATTATTCCAATGGCTTTGGTATTTGCGCTTGGTACTACCTATGTAGCCAATGCTGCCAATACAAGCTCTAAAACATCGAATTCATCTTATGTAATGCAATCGGAACTGAAGTTTGTAACCGTTGATGTGGCCGATTTGCCCGAAGCTGTAACCAAAGCAGTGAGCAATGACTACAAAGATGCCAAAATCAGCGAAGCATCAGTTGCGGCCACTGAGGATGGATCAAAAGTATATAAAGTTGTACTCCAACTTAATGGACAAAGCATGACTGTCATGTACAATGAAGATGGCAGTAAGTACGAACCGGAATCATAATCCGGAGATTAGATTAACAGGGCAGTAAATTCCAATGAAAATTAGAAAACCAATTGTGAAGACACTAGGACATTTACTGTTCACGAATAAACTTTAAATCGTAGATTTCTAAATACCGTTCATACTTGTATTGTTTAGTCAAGGCTGCTCCCGTGTGGTTTTCCTGGCACGGTTGGCCACAATGGGACGGCCATGTTGACGACACATTCAGAATTTAGGTTTAGGTTTATTATCGCAAGATGTGTCGGAAATGACTGGATGATAATTGCTTGCGTAATGGTGGGATATTACCTGGCAAATGCATCCAAAAACTGATGACACAAAATTGTTTATTGACTGCTCATAAAAGACCGGGAAAGGATGAAAGCAGCCATAAAAAAGGGGGATGGCTGCTGATTCTGCTCCCACAGTTTTAAAAAGAGTAACGTCAGGCGTTCTTATAAATTAGGTTTTGAGAGAATTCACTAAGGTAGGTCAGGAATCCTACCGATTTAAAGTTTTTCACATAAAAGCGGGTTGTTTAAACAATCCGCTTTTTTCTTTTGTAAATGTATAATATCGATTACCTTTTAATCGTTCAATGAAAGCGGTACGGTAGAAAAATTTTATCTTTATTCGCGAACAGTTTTATTCACCGCTAATCTTTGCCTGATACAGATGGACATGCCCCGATTATTGATTGTAGATGATGATACCTCCTTCTGCATGCTGTTGCAGGGGTTTTTGAAAAGGAAAGGCTTTGAAGCTGATACCTCACATGATTATCAACGCACCAGCCAAATTTTGGCTAAAAATAGCTATGATCTGGTACTTACTGATTACCGTTTGCCGGATGGAACCGGTATTGATGTGTTGAAGGAGACAAAGAAATTATCACCCTCCACCGTAGTTATTCTGATTACTGCATATTCCGATATTCGTGTAGCTGTGGAAGCAGTTAAATTAGGAGCATTTGAGTATGTGACCAAGCCGGTTAATTCGGACGAGCTTTTCCATGTTATCAGAGAAGGACTGAAAAGGCGGGAAACTTCAGCGACCAAAACAAAGGGACCGGTTCGCAGTGGACGGAAATTTTTGGTGGGAAGCAGTGAGGAAGCCAGGAAAACAGAAGAACATATTCGGGTAGTCGCTCCAACCGATATTTCCGTTTTAATTATTGGTGACAGTGGCACAGGTAAAGAATATGTAGCCCGTAGGATTCATGAACTGAGTAAGCGCAAAAAGGAGCCGTTTGTAGCGGTTGACTGCGGAGCTTTACATCCCGATATTGCTGCCAGTGAATTGTTTGGACACGTGAAAGGTTCATTTACAGGAGCCGTGAACGATAAGATCGGTCATTTCGAAGCTGTAGGCGAGGGAACTATTTTTCTGGATGAAATTGGCAACCTTTCCTATGATGTTCAGATGAAACTGTTGCGGGCCATTCATGAACGTGTGGGACGAAAAGTAGGAGGGAACAATGAGTTTCCTATCAAGGCACGGATTATCGCTGCCACGAATGAAAATTTGAAAAAAGCTGTTGACGAAGGACGGTTCAGAGAAGATTTGTATCACCGCCTGAACGAATTCAATATGGCACTTGCTCCTTTGCGTGAGCGGGAAGCAGACTTAATGATGTTTGCCAATTTTTTTCTTGAAGATGCTGCAGCTGAATTTGATAAATTTATTTCTGGATTTGACGAAGAAGTACAGCGCATTTTCATCAGGTATGAATGGCCAGGTAATCTCAGGGAGATGAGGAACATTATTCGCCGTGCCGTTTTGCTTAGTAAATCCGATCGAATTCACCGGGATGTTTTGCCGGAGGAAATCTACAGGAATAATTCGGAAAGCAATAATTACCAGTACGATCCCCAACCAGTCAATGATTTGAAAGAGGTGAAAAGCCTGTCGGAAAGGGAAGCCATTTTACAGGCACTGGAGAAAACCCGTTACAACAAGACAAAGACCGCCAAGTTGCTGGGTATCGACCGGAAGACACTGTACAACAAGCTTCACTTGTATAATATTGAGCTTTAAGACAGAATATCTTCACTCAAAAGGGTCCTTATTTCATTCCAAAGCTGACTTAAAGCAATTATAGAAGCCCTAATGGTATCCCGTTGGGTGGGATTATCGTCGGCTACTTCCAGTTTCTTTAAAATAATCACACCCTCCGAAATGGCAAACTGACGGAATCCTGTCAGCATTCTATGTGCCGTTTTTCTGATTCCAGGCACATCATTTTGCTTTTCCTGGTTTTTAAGCAAAGCAATACTTTCGTCAGCATTCAGAATAAAAGTCTCCGTAACGGTACGAAGCAATTCATTGTCTTCGCCCGAAAATGTCTTTATCTCATCGAGGCTGAACCGCGCCTGTGTTTTTTCTTTCCTTACAGTATCTTCTATATCTTTCCCGTTAAGTATCGCATGGAATTTCAGTGCCAAAGCTCTACGTGTAAACGGTTTTGGCATGGCCCATACATTCTCGATAAGCGAGATTTCCTCCATACGGCTTTCGCTTAAATTAGCCGTTAGTATTAATACGGGTGTGTAGGAATTAAACTCCTTTCGTATAGTTCTGGCCAGTGAAATACCATCTGTATCAGGCATCTGAACGTCGGATACAATGAGGTCGAAAGTCTCTTTTTTGAGATGATTTATTGCTTCAACCGGTGTATAAGCTGATGTTTTTTTGCCGTTCATGTCATGAATCAGTGCCTCGAGCAACTGGTGAACCAGCGGATCATCATCAATACAAAGTATTTTCTTCCCGGTTAGGAAATCTGGAGCAATCACTTCATCGTTCAACTTGTTTCCGGTGGCTTCCTTCAGTGGAATAGTAAAATGAAATGTACTTCCCGTACCTTCGATGCTTTCGAGCCAAATGGCTCCTCCCATCAGTTTGATAAGTCTCTTACTGATAGAAAGTCCTAGTCCCGTTCCTCCGGTTTGTTTGGTTTTCGAATTATCGACCTGTGAAAACTCTTCAAATATCTCTTCCTTTTGATCTTCAGGAATCCCAATGCCGGTATCAGTTACCTGAAAAGCAAGTTTCCTGTCTTCCACACTGACAGAGAACTTCACATAACCTTCCTGTGTAAATTTGATAGCGTTTCCGACCAGATTGATAAGAACCTGTTTCAACCGCATACGGTCGGCACTGAAATTGGGAAGTCCGGCTTCCACTTCGTAACTGAACCCGATCTTCTTGTTTTGCGCGGCTAGTCTCATCTCTTCATACACCTCTTTCATCAAATTTTCGGCTTCGACTTCATCTTCGCTCAGGTTCACCATATTGGCTTCTATTCGCGAGAAATCAAGGATTTCATTCACCATGCGGTGAAGGTGCCGGGCCGAGCTAAGTAATGTGCTTGCCATATTGGCCTGAGGTTTATCGGCCAATCCTTCAGAAAGCAATTCGGCAAAACCGATGACCGAGGTGAGCGGTGTCCGGATTTCATGACTCATGTTGGCCAAAAATTGCTCCTTCACTTTCAACAATTCGTCAACCTTATCCTTCGATGAACGCAATTGCTCGTTCAGGCGGCGGCTTCGTATGATATCACGGTTGATCCAAAGAATGAAGACGGCAAAAATGATCAGCGCAGAAATTCCAAGATAAATTAGCTGATTGAATGTTTTGCCACGCATAAATTCCATCTCTCTACTTTTGACAGCCGACATCCGGAATACCTCATCTTCGAGTGATTGAACCACTTCACGAATTTTATTCATGATTTGGTTGTCCAGTCTGACCAACTGTTGCTCCTGTTTGCTCATGGCATTGGCAAATCGTGCTTGTTGGGCCTGAAATTGTGATAATTCGCGTTTAACCTGGATTAATGTGGAATCTTTCCGGATGTGACTCACCTTCGAGGAATCGATTCGCTGCTCAATAACAGGAACCTTGTATTTTCTGGGTTCAGGTTGATTTCCTGTTAGGAAATCGGAAAGTTTTTGCAGTGTATTTCGTTTCAGCGGTACCCCGGTTTTTTCGATCGAATCGGTAAAAGTGGAAGTGTATTTAGTGTACCTGATTTCGTATTCCAGGCTATCAGGAATAATGCTGATTAACTCGCCATACTGTTTCCTGTATTTATTGATGATGTTAATCTGAATCAGGCTTTCCATCAGTTGTTCTTTCTCTTTAAACAATTCGCTGATGGTATCAATCTGGCTCAATGCCAGCGAGTCGGTAAAATACTTATGAAGCTCATTGACCGATATCTCGATGGAATCGCGTTTGTCCTGGTACAGTTGCTTGAATTTCGGGTCTTCGGTAATGCCATAAATCCGGCCATATCCTTCCGCTTCAATCATTTGCGAAAGCACCCTGTTGAGGAGGACCATTTTCTGGGGAAAGCTATCGCTATATGATTGATTCTTAATAACCCGAACCACACTCACATAACTGATACCAAAGAACATGAGAGCTATCACAAAAACAATCAGGAAGCCTGCCGTCAGCTTGGCCTTTATCCACTTTTCCGGGGCATTCTTCTTCATGCACAAATCATTGTATTACAAAATGCAATATGCCAAATATCTACGCCAACTGAAAGAAAGTAGATTAAAAAAATTGGGTGGTTACTTGTTTACCCATCAGCGACACAGTAATTAGACCTTTATTTAAGGATAAGCGTTTTTTTTTCGGGCAAGCGGAATTGTTTCGATGATTCAGAAAACGTCCATTTTTTTGTTGTTCCAGTGGACCGCATATCGTTAACTTATCAGAATATTAACGCTTAGATGTACTTATGCCTCGTGCAATTTTGTACTTTTCGTTCGTCAAAAAAAAATGAAAATCCGGAAGCTATGAAAAAGCTGGTTACCTATTTTTTACAGGGCCTTTTGATGGTTGCCCCGCTGGCATTAACTGTCTATTTTGTTTTTGAAATTTTTGACATTACCGATGGTTTGTTACGGACCTACCTGGATGAATGGATTGGATTCCGGGTGCCCGGACTGGGAATCATCATCATCTTTGCACTACTGGTGATTCTTGGTTTTGTTGGTGAGACCATCATTGCAGCTCCATTCCGTAAATTCTTTAATGGAATTTTGTCCAATACTCCCTTTCTGAAACTTATTTACTCTTCGCTAAAAGATCTGTTCTCCGCATTTGTGGGAAAAGAGAAGAAATTCAATTCTCCGGTTATGGTGTTGATGAGTGAATCAGAAGATATTTGGAAAGTAGGATTTATTACACAGGAGACACTGGAGGAAATAGGCTTGGAAGATAAAGTAGCTGTGTACTTTCCTTTGGCATACAGTTTTGCAGGAGAGTTGTTTTTTGTGCCGGTTAACCGGGTAAAACGACTGGAAATTCCGCCAGCCGAAGCCATGAAATTTATTGTTTCAGGTGGTGTAACCCGAATTGATTCCGGAAATAAGGAATAGTACGGATTAAAGCGCTTTTCAATTTTTTATCGCTGATTATCCACAATCCAGCCGCCGCCTAAAACCAAATCACCTTGGTAGAATGTAGCTGTTTGTCCGGCTGCTTCGCGTACGACAGGTTCCGAAAGCCGGACTTCCAGATAATCCTGATTTATGATGCGTACTGTTCCGGGTGTTGCTTGTTTCCGGTAGCGGATTCGAACAATTACATCCTGACTTTCGATGGTTTCGGGTGTAACCAGGTGATAATCACTTAGTAGAATGCGATCCGACAGCAGATCTTCCTGTCTTCCAAGTACCACTTCATTCGTTTCCGGATGAATAGCCGTTACATATAACGCACGATTCATATGAATGCCAAGTCCGCGCCGTTGCCCGATGGTGTAATAGATGTAACCCTGATGCCGGCCCAGCAATTCTCCATCCGTTGATACAAAATTTCCCGACCCGGGCAGTTGTTGTTTATTGCCTAATCTTTTTTCGAGGAATGGACGATAATCGCCGTGGACAAAACAAATGCCCATGCTGTCTTTCTTCTCTGCCACTTGTTTAAAGCCACGCTTCGCTGCTATTTCACGAACATCTGTCTTAGTCAATTCTCCTAATGGGAAGATGATTCGCTCAAGATATTTTTGAGGTAATCCCCACAGAAAAAATGACTGTTCCTTATCCGGATCTTTTCCGCGTGCAACAAAATATTTTCCATTTTCAAGGATAGTGCGGGCATAATGTCCGGTGGACAGAAAATCACAACCCAGCTCATCGGCCTTTTGCGCCAGGAATTCCCATTTAATGTGATTATTGCAGAAGACACAGGGATGCGGAGTGCGTCCTGCCAGATATTCGGTTTCGAAATACTGAAGAACTGATTGTTCGAATTCTTTCCGGATGTCCATTACGTAATGGGGAATGGACAATTCTGTTGCCAGTTTTTCCGCTTCGCCAATAAACAGGGGTTCTTCATCATCCTTATCGAACATACGAAAAGTCAGGCCGGTTACTTCATACCCCTGCTCTTTGAGCAGCATGGCCGATACAGAACTATCGGTGCCACCACTCATGCCAAGCAATACTTTTTTGCTCTTCATGGGAACAAAAATAGCATTTATGAATTGGATGCTGTTTCACTCTTTTTGCGTTGGTTGACCAACGGAGCTCTCTCGAATTTGCGGGTACGGTCAAAAAGATAACGATAGGTGATGTGTGTTTTGTAGATTTTCCCTCCGATAAATTCTGCCACTTTCATCATCACGGGATTAAAGTCGCCAATCCAGTTTAGTTCGAGCGTTTTATATGGGAAGCTTGGTTTCATGGCTTCTTTCTCGAAAGCAATTACCATCGCACCTTCCACTCCTTTGCCTTGAAATTCAGGGATTACTCCGAAAATTCTACCAATCACGCGATCTACCGAATGGGCAATTTTCAGATGATAAGAAAAGAGCAGTTTGGTCCACCCATTCCATTTCCCGTTAAAACGTCGGGTAATTTGTCCAAGATCCGGCATCATCACAAAAAAGCCGATGGGTTGCTCATTATGGTAGGCAAAATAGACTAGTCGTTCATCCATGACAGGTTCTATGGTCTTAAGTAATTCCATGGCTTCCTGATCGCTCAGCCCTTTAATTCCATTGAACTCGGCCCATGCTTTATTATAAATTTCCTTGAAGTCGTATGCAAACTGTTGATTTCCTTTTTCTATCATTTTTACATGATATTCAGGAAGACTGAGCAGATAATCAGCTCTTCTCCTGATGGCCGGATGTAATCCTCCGGGTTCAAATTTTCTACGATAGGTATGTTGCTTAAAATAACCCTGAAAGCCATAAGCCTCAAACAATTCACGGTAGTAGGGAAAATTGTAAGGCATGTTGTATACTGGTTCGTGAAATCCGTCGACGAGACAACCCCAAAATGAGTCACGCATACCCAGACTTACCGGGCCGTCCATTGCCTCCATGCCCCGTTGTCGTAACCACTCTTTTCCTGTATCAAAGAGCACGAAAGCAGCCTCCTGATTGTTGATACATTCAAAAAATCCAATTCCGCCGGTCGGTTGGTCATTGGCAAAAGCCGATTCTTTTTCATAGAAAGCAGCAATACGACCAACAGTCGTTGTCGATTCATCTTTCAGGATCCAACACTTACTTTCACCTTGTGCTAAAAGTTTGTTGCGTTTTGGATCGAGAATAGCAAGAATATCATTATCAAGTGGTCGTGACCAATTTTTATCGTTGCGATAAAGTCGAGCCGGTAGATCAAGAAATTCTCTACGGCTTTGCTCATCAATGACTTCAATCAAACGGTAGGTCTGTGCGTTCTTCATGGAATCTATGGTTTGCCTGGCGATTTGACGTTCAAAAGTAACAAAAAATTATCAGCATGGATAATGGGTGTATTTGATGGAATAAAACAACATTAAGTGGTCAGAGATTTATCATTATCTTTGGTTTGAAACATAAAATTCCATCTAATGAAGTTCAAAAGGATTATCCCTGTCTCACTGATTCTTATCGTTATTGCATTAGTTGCCTGGCAATATCCCCGATTTTATATTGCCACTGGTTATGGAGCGAAATGCCTGGCAAGCGGTGTATTTGTAGCCCATCGAAACGCCGACCAGGTAATTGCTCAGGATCTGGATTATTCCATTGTGAAATATACCCACAGTAAGATTGATTATCAGAATAAAACGGTGACCACTTCATTCATGGGAATGGCGCATCAAACAGCTGTTTATCGCGATGGACTGGGCTGTTCGCTGGTGGGCGATATGCCTGAAAGCGAAGTCAGGGCTGAGTCACACAAACAGATACCGATTCAACCAACCGATCCGTTTGAAGTTGACTGGCCTACCGGAGACCAGATGAATGACACCATATTTCCTGAAATTGATTATACGAAATTGAAGAAGGCGATTGAGGACGCCTTTGATCATGGTGATGAAGATCTGAAAAGAACTGCTGCAGTAGCTGTCGTCTACAACAATCAATTGGTAGGTGAGGAGTACTGGACCAAGGAAGGAATTACACCGGAAACCCGGCTGTGGGGCTGGTCGATGGACAAAAGTATTATCAACGCTATGTTGGGCGTTTTAAACCGGGAAGGAAAGCTGGATGTAAATGAACCTGCTCCCGTGCCTGAATGGCAGAACGATCAGCGGAAAAACATTACGATCAATAATCTGATGCACATGAGCAGCGGTTTGAAGTGGGATGAAGATTATGGCAATGTATCGGATGTTACAGTGATGCTTTACCGTAAGGGGGATGTATACAAAGCAGCAGTGAAGGCGCCTTATGGCGTGAAACCCGGAACTCAGTGGTATTACTCTTCAGGTACGACCAATATCCTTTCGGGAATGATTCGACATATTATTGGAAATGATAGTGACTACCTTGATTTTCCACGGAAGGAGATTTTCAATAAAATTGGAATGCGGAGCATGCTGCTGGAAACTGATGCCGCCGGAAACTTTGTCGGGTCATCATACGGCTATGCTACGGCACGTGACTGGGCGCGTTTCGGACTTTTGTACCTAAATAACGGAATTTGGCAGGGCGACACCATTGTTACTCCTGCCTGGGTAAAATATACCACCACGCCGGCACCTGCATCCAAAGGAAATTACGGTGCACAGTTCTGGCTCAACCGTGACAAATCAATACCAGATGCGCCCGCAGACATGTTCTATTGTGACGGACATCGCGGACAAAGAGTATTTATTATTCCGTCAAGACATCTGGTGGTCGTTCGGCTTGGATTCTCATTGGAACATTTCAGCGATGATACCTTCCTGAAAGAGATATTGGCCTCTTTTTCCAACGTTCAGCAATAACAGAAAAATTCTACTTTTGCGCCATGACAAAATCAAGTGCAAATACCTTTCTTCCTGCCGAGTGGTATCCGCAAAGTGGCGTGATGCTGACCTGGCCTCACGCCGGTACCGATTGGTCGGAAATGCTTGAAGAAGTAGAGGCGAGTTTTATTGCTATTGCTAAAGAAATTGCATCGCGTGAACAATTGTTGATTGTGTGTCCGGATGTAAAGGAACTGGAGAAGAAACTGGCCGGGATTAATTTGAAGAACGTGCATCTGTATGAAGTTTCTTCGAACGATACATGGGCGCGAGATCATGGCCCGATTACGGTTTTTCGTGAAGGAGCACCGATATTGTACGATTTCCGGTTTAACGGCTGGGGCCAGAAATTCCCGTCAAATCAAGATAACCAGATTACCCGCAGGTTATTCACAAAAGAAGCCTTTTCGGATAATGCCGGATATGCCAACTTTTTGCAGTTTGTGCTGGAAGGAGGAGCTATTGAGTCGGATGGGGAAGGAACCATTTTGACGACGACCGAATGCCTGTTGTCGCCCAACCGGAATGAACACATGAACAAAGAGGAGATTGAACATTTACTGAAGGAAATATTTGGTTTGAAACGGGTTTTATGGCTGCACAACGGCTACCTGGCCGGTGACGATACCGATAGTCATGTAGATACCCTTGCCCGCTTCTGTGATGCAGAAACCATAGCCTATGTGAAATGCACCGATCCCGAAGATGAACATTACAATGCATTGCATCGTATGGAAGCTGAGTTGAAAACACTCACCACACTGTCAGGTAAACCTTATCGGTTATTGGCCTTGCCCATGGCTGATGCAGTTTATGATGATGAAGACAGGTTGCCGGCTACATACGCCAATTTTCTTATCATGAACAATGCCGTTCTCTTGCCGTTTTACGGAACAGAGAAGGATGAAGAAGCGAAAACCGTGCTACAGAAAGCTTTCCCCGACAGGGAAATTGTCGGCGTCAACTGTTTGCCGCTGATAAAACAGCATGGTTCGTTGCACTGTGTGACCATGCAGTTTCCGGAAGGTGTATTGTGAAAATTGAAAAATCCAGAGCGTAATGAGCAAAACAATAAAAGCCGGACTGATTCAGCAGGCGAATTCAGAAAATACTCAAAGCAACATTGATAAACTGACCGAAAACATTGCTATCTGTGCGAAAGGTGGCGCGGAGTTGGTCGTGTTACAGGAACTGCACAACAGCCTCTATTTTTGTCAGACGGAAGAAACCTGTCAATTTGATTTGGCAGAGCCCATTCCAGGCCCGTCAACGGAATATTACAGTCAGTTAGCCAGTGAAAATGACATTGTGCTCGTAACTTCTTTGTTTGAGAAGAGAGCTCCTGGTTTATATCATAACACAGCAGTGGTTTTCGAGAAGGATGGTTCGATTGCCGGTAAGTACAGGAAAATGCACATACCGGATGATCCGGCTTATTACGAAAAATTCTATTTTACACCGGGCGATATGGGTTTCGAACCGATTGACACATCAGTTGGAAAGCTGGGGGTTCTGGTTTGCTGGGATCAATGGTATCCTGAGGCGGCCCGGTTGATGGCTCTGGCTGGCGCTGAAATCCTGATATATCCTACAGCGATTGGATGGGAATCTTCAGACCCGAAAGATGAGCAGCATCGGCAACTCGATGCGTGGATGATTTCCCAGCGCGGACATGCCGTGGCAAACGGACTTCCGGTGATTTCGGTGAACAGGGTAGGGCACGAACCGGATCCCTCAGGACAAACCAAAGGAATTCATTTCTGGGGAAATAGTTTTGTGGCCGGACCACAGGGTGAATTGCTGGCTACTGCTCCTCAAGATTCAGAAGCTAATCTGTTGGTCGACATCGATCTGGAACGGTCGGAAAATGTTCGTCGCTGGTGGCCATTCCTGCGCGACCGTCGCATCGATGCTTATGACGATTTGCTGAAACGTTTTCGTGACTAGAACAGAAAGAATTTGATACCTCATAAAAACGGATGCGTTTGCATGAAAATTTGCAAGGCATCCGTTTTCAATTTTATGCTTAGAAAATTATTTTTTCTGCTTACAAAATAAATTTTTGTAACGTTCAGTTTTTTGGAGCATCACTTAAAATCTTTTCTGCCTGATTGAGTTGCAATTGCAGCGGATTAATTTCCTCACCCCAATAGATGGTTGTATGTGGGAACGGAATTTCAATGTTAGCCTTATCGAACGCTATTTTCAGTCTGCGGCGATATTCCCGGCCGACTGCCCATTGCTGAATAGGTTGAGTTTTAAGCCGGGCTTTAATAATCAAAGCGCTGTCACCAAACTGGTCAAGTCCAACCACTTCGATGGATTCCAGAATTTTATCCTTAAACTCTTCATCCTGCTGCATATCGGCACCTACCTGTTTCATAATATCCATTACCTGGTCCACATCTTCTTTATAGGCAACGCCAACGTCGAAAACCATGGCTGACCACTCTTTGGTCATATTAGAGAGTGAGTTGATTTTGCCATTCTGGAAAATGTGCACCACGCCTGAAAAATCGCGGAGGGTAATGGTTCGAAGTTCAATCTTCTCAACCGACCCGCCGGTTCCGTTAATGATGGCCACGTCCCCGATGCGGATTTGATCTTCCAGCAAAATGAAAAATCCGGAAATGAAGTCCCGAACCAATTCCTGAGCACCGAAACCTACGGCTAATCCGACAATTCCTGCACTGGCTAAAATGGGTCCAATATCGACGCCAAATTTGCGCAACAGAATCATCAGAAAGATGATCCAGATAATGATTTTTCCGGCTCCGCGAACGATGCCCATCAATGTATTGGTTCGTTTTTCGGCTTCCACATTGCTTTGGTTATCACCTTTCATGGCTCTTCTTAAGATAAGGCCATGCATCTTGTTTACCAGAAAATGCAGTAAGCGCAGACTTACCAAAAAGAGAACGATGATGATGAAAATGGAAGGAACATTATTAATAGCCCAGTCGACCAGTGTTGTACCGGCTTTTGACCAAAAGTTGCTGTTGAATATATCCTGCATAAGCCAATATTTTTTGAATGATTTGGAATGAATATGGTTGGCACAGAGTGTTGAATTCGTGTATACAGAACAGGATGAAGAGAATTAGTGTTCAATAAATGAAGCAATTATTTTCCAGAATAGAAGAGTATCGGGCCTGATAAACAAGATAGCTCTCATTTGTTTTATATGGTTTTGACGAATGGTTTCAATCGGTTAAAACTTGGGGAATCACTATCGTTTTTTATATTTTTATGCAAAACAAAACTTACCATGAAGAAAACCTGGAAATGGGGGATTCTTGCTCCCGGACGGATCGCACGAAAGTTTGCTTCTGAATTACAAACCCTTGATAATGCAAAGATTGTTGCTGTTGGGTCACGGGATAAATCCCGGTCGGACGAGTTTGCATCTGAATTCGGTGTTGAAAAAGTTTACGGAAGTTATGAAGAGCTGGCTGCCGATCCGGACGTGGAAGTGGTTTATGTGGCTTCACCTCATTCGCATCACGCCGAGCATGCCATCATGTGTATGAATCAAGGTAAGCACGTGTTATGTGAGAAAGCTCTTTCGCTGAATTTGCCGGAGGTGATTTCGATGTTTGAGGCGGCACGGAAGAATGACGTATTCCTGATGGAGGCGTTTGTGACTCCGTTTCAACCGTCATACCGCAAGGCTAAAGAGATCATTGAATCTGGCGAGATGGGAAAGATTCAGTATCTGCACGGCTGGTTTGGATTTAACACCGCTCCGTACGATCCGCAGGGACGACTCTTCAATCCGGAATTGGGCGGAGGTTCTTTGCTTGATATCGGGCTGTATGCTGTGTTTGATGCACTTTGGTTTTTAGGAGCTCCACAGAATATAGCAGCTGTAGGAGCATTAACCGAAAGCGGAATTGATACCAGTCTGACTATGCGGTTCGATTATCCGAATGGTGTTTTCGCGTCTCTTTATTCCTCATTTTATACGGCTTCAGGGCCGGGATGTGATATCTTCTGTGAAAAAGGTGTATTACGCATTTCACGGCGGGGTATATTGCATCAGCAGCTGGAAACCCGTTCGAGAGGAACCGATCCGATTCGTTACAGCTGGGAAGAAGCTGAGTGCGGCATGAAGCTGGAAGCAGTGGAAGTGATGAAGTGTTTGGACGAAGGTAAAACGGAGAGCGAAGTAATGCCTTACAGCCGGAGTTTTGAGTTGATGAAAACACTTGATGCCGTTCGGGAAAAAGCAGGAATTCATTATCCCGGTAGAGGTTAAAGAATAAGACAAAAATAGAAACAGGGCATTTCCATTAGCGGAGATGCCCTGTTTTCGTTATAAAAAGCAGGCTATTTAATGGCTTTCAGCGCTTCGTCAACGGCATTCAAAACGGGCTGTGCTGAAATTTTTTGTCCAACGGCTTCTTCCATCCACTGCTGTGGAGTCAGACGGCCCTGTTCATAAATGCGATCAATCTCGTTGGCAAAGTTCTTGCCTTTCAGGTATTCCTCCAGCTGGAATTCGATGAGCTGACCATAGGAATAGGCTGGCAGATACAACGGATAGGAAATCATATGTGAATAGATGGCCAGGATCGGTTCATCTTTGGTACCGAAAACCGGAGAGAAATAAGTATTCCAAACGTCTTTTGAAATGCTGATAACAGCTATTTTCAAAGCTGCAGCATCGGCATCGGGATGAGCATACAGCCACTTCCATACTTTCATGTCGACCATGCCCACACCCATAATTTCCATTAATGACCAACCATTGTCCAAAGCATTCATGTACCTGGTTTGTGGATTCTCATCGGTGATACCCAACAATTTTAAATCGCGGCTTTGGAAAATAAAGGCCAGTGCTTCGGTAAATGCAGTACTGGGAACTCCGTGCATCATGTAATAATCCATGTTGTAAAGCGAAATGGTTTGCTCTACATTGTGGCCAAACTCGTGAACAGCGATGTTGTATCCTTTGTAATTCATTCCGGTAGCAGGAATACGCGTACGCAGATGCGATTTCTCTCCAATCATTTGCGCACCCCAGGCATGTCCGGAACCACGGGCAGGATCGACCGCAATTTTCGAAGCAATGAAATTGGCCCTTTCTTCTGACCAGCCAAGCTGTTTCAGCAGGTTAGGCATATCCTCTTTGAAAGCTTTCGGGTCGGGGTAATATGCTTCTGTCTTTTCGTTGAGTGTTTGTTCCGGGATGGAACTCCTGGATTTGAATCCATCGTACCAGATGTCGTAAGGACGGAGTGGACGGCCAAGTCTTTCGGCTATAAGCGCACCGATTTGTTTTAATTCCGGTGAACGGAGGTAGGTGTCAAACAACGCCTCGACTTCTGGTTGCGGAATTTCCATATCGCCCGAAAAATTTCGTTTAATGTAGGTGTTCATCTCCGGGTAGTAGGCATCGATAGCGTGCAACGCATGGAAGTTGTTCAGAATTTGCTGATAACGGGTATTGGGTTCGGGTTTGAAGGCAACTTCCTTATCATTACTGTAGAGCTTATTGGCGAAAGGTTTCCATTCGAAGGCCGGGTTGTTAATCACCTTTTCAGGGATATCCTGGTCGATGATCCGCTTCATGACTTCGTAAATCATGTCCTGCTTTTTCGGACCATTTACGCTATCGGCATAATCAGCCTTGATTTCATCGCGAAGGTTCCAGTGCGAAAGCAGCACCATATTGTCGGGAAACAGTTGCTGGCCATCATCTGTGCGCAAGTGTCCCATTTCGATATTATATTCCGAAATATAGAGGTCAGCTTTGCTGTTCGCTTCGGCATAAGCCTGCTCCAATTCTGCCGGAACCCGCGCCACGAAGAGGTCACCCAATCTGGCATAAGCCCATTCTTCACGATTCCACATAGAAGCGAACTTCTCTTTATCCGCTAATGGGTAATATGGAAAATTCAGCGCGATGGCAAAAGCAATTTTGTTTCGATAAAGGTCCGACTGTAGATGTGCTCCTACTGAATAACCAGCGAACATTTTGTCGATAGGTAAAAGAGGACCGGTTGCCAGTTGTACGTTCTTTTGCAGAGCCAGGGTTATTTCGTCAAAATGGCCATTTAACGCTTCCAGGTATTGGCTAACTTTTTTGAAGAAAGCTTCACGGTCAGTTGCATTATTGATGTAGTTATCAAGACAGAATGTGGTGAACTCTTTTGTGGTACCATCACCGGTACGCCACAAAGAAGCTGTATGCTTCACTACACGTTCCATTCGCTCAGCAGTGCTGTCACCGTATTTTTCGGTCAGTTTCTGAAGGACATCGTTTACAGTAGTTGCGGGAATCGGGCTGCCTGCCTGCGCCTTTGTTAAGACGGGCGAAAATATCAGAATGAACATAGCCAAAATGAAAAGCGATTGTTTTTTCACGGGTTCATTGTTTTTGTTGGTTACTGAATCATGTTTATGCAACAAAGCAGATTAGCTCATCGCAATGCTAAAAATAGCGAAATGAACGGGAAAGCATTCGACATTTAAGATGCCTGAAAACAGGTGTTGTGATAACCTCTTTCAAATCATTTGTTTGTGAGGTAAAAACATATATGCTGTCATTCGAGAAATAAAAAAAAACGCATCGATTTTATCCGGTGCGTTTTTAGAACTCAATTAATAAAGCATTTTATTTTTCTGTTGTTTCTTTGGCTTTGTAAATGGCATCCAATAAACCATCTTTCATTTTATCGTTGGCCAGTTGCCAGAACATAATACCGCCCAGATGATTTTCCATGGTGTATTTGGTTTTCAGGGCAACTGATTTCGGGTCGTCGTAAGTCGCAAACAAACTGTCTTTTTCATTATACATGTAAGGAGCCTTTGCCACACTGTCCCAATAAGCTTTAAAGCCCTGTTGGGGCGACAGAATTGAATCGAATTGATTGTATCCTACGCCTTGTTTGAAAATGCCGGCCTGATATAAACCGTTATCCGTTTTTTTCACTCCTTTCCATACACGGGCGTAAAACGCTGCTCCAATGACTATTTTATCAGAGGGAACGCCAGCCTTTTCCAGGTACTTAACTGCATTGTCAGTTGATTCGGTTTGCGAAGCATTCGAGTACAATGGCGTATGGTGACCGGTTAATTTGCTGTAGCCATTCACCAAATCATACGACATTAGGTTTACGTAATTGACCTCTGGCATAACCGCTTTCCAGTCGATGGAATTTTCGAGGTATTGCTGGAAGCCACCCGCCGCAAAACTAATGATAGCTTTTGGCCCCAGTGTTTCTCTTAGTGTAGTGACCAGACTGGTAAAGTTATCTTTGTCTTCGGGAAGATATTGATGTCCCGGAAAACCTTCAATGGCTGGATATTCCCAGTCGAGGTCAAGTCCGTCGGCTCCGGAATTGTCGAGGATTCTTTTCACCGAAAGGGCAAATGCTTCACGTCCTTCCGGAGTAGAGAAGACTTCGGAGCAGGTTTTGCAGCCACCCCAGCCACCGAGCGACACCATGACTTTCAAATCCGGATATTTTTGCTTCAATGCAACTAAATGTGCTACACCAAGACTATCCTCGGGTGAATCATATGCCAGTTCGTTTCCATTCAGGTGAAGGAAGCTGTAGATGACATGTGTGATCTCTCCAAGGTTGTACTGGTCTATTTTGTTGGCATCGCCTGCATAATATGCCATCACGGCAATTTGACCGGAGTTGTCCTTTGAGGCCGTCGGTTTATTTTTACACGAAAACAGGCCAAGTGTAATAATAGCAATCAGATACAGAGTAGAAAGGTGCTTACGTTTCATATGCATTTAGGTTAAATTCGTACATCCAGGTCTAAATCTAAGCAATTTCCAATCTACCGGGATAACTTTTAAAAAGTTATGTAAGGTTGATTTTTCAGGATTTCGGGTTGAGATAAAAGTCCAGAACTTCCATGGCGAACCGGGCCGAAACGGTTCCGGGGCCGCCGCTCATCTCGATTCCTACTTCAATGGCTTCAATAATTTCTTCCGGAAAAGCACCCGAATCGAGGGCCTGTTTGATGTGCCATTCCATGCACGATTCGCAGTTAATAACGACCGAAACGCCGATGGCTATCAGTTCCTTTTGTTTCTTTGATAGTGCACCGTCCCGGTAGGTGAGTTGTTCCATTTCGACAAAAGCCTGGTAGACTTTTGAATTCTTCTGGTAGAATTGATGTGCTTTTTTCCGTTGAGCGATAAGGTTACGGATGGATTCGTTATCTGTTGCTTTCATAACTTTGTTTTTCGGGTTACCGGAATAAAATTACGAAAGCGAACTGAAATCTGGCAGTGATATGGGAGACAAGTTAATCCCAGTTGCGGGTGGCCATAATGCTGTCGACCAATCCTTCGCGATAAACTCCTACGCGGAGTAATGAATCCAGAATCATGGAACGATGAACTTCATGAATAGCTTTTTTGCGCCTGATGTCATCCGGTGACATTTTCTTCTGGAAAATGGTAGCCACATCAGCCAGACTAAAGGTAATACCAACTCCACCACCCAATGCCGGATTGGTAGACATATTAACCGAATTTGCGCTATAAGCCGGGCTGAGATTGTGGAGCATTTTTTTAATATCCTTATTCAATTGTTCAATATTTTTGGCAAAATACTCCATGTTATGCGGGTTTTGCTGAATGATAAGAGGACTCATCATGTGTGGCTCAAATTGCAACATATACATGGGAATGGAAGCAGAGCCCTGTTCGGGCTTAATGATTCTTCGTTCATATGAAATGTGGGAAATCATCAGTGAATCTCCGGGTATACAGGTAATAGAAAAATGACCATCCCGATTGGTCGGAATTCCCAGCATGGTGCGGTAATTGATCACATAAGCGCCTTCTACCGGAATGGAATCTTCATCGAGAACAACTCCTGAAAACCGAAACGTTGAATCAGGGACATCCTGAGCAAACAAGCCTGTATCTATCAATAAAATAGCGACAATAAAGAAAAATCTCATAGACGATTCAAGTTCGGTTTTTATATGAAAGAATTATACTGCGAAGATGCTGTAATACAGTGGATCCGTTGCTTTAATATTCCTGAATAATTGCTAAAAGATGTTATTGTTCATAATGTGTGAAAATAGTAGCAGTCAATTATGATTTATGTACTAAGCAAAATGCATATAAACGGAACCTAGCAAATTCAGCAAGTGCAAAACACCATTGTATTAAAAATGCGTGCGCGATAATCATATTTGTGATATATTTTATGTTCTGCGACAATCTTCTGTATGCTGTTTAACATGGGCTTACCCCTGATAACTATCAGGATTTTCGGTGATTTATTTGGGTAACTTTTCAGTCGATTTCAAGTACCCAGATGTAGGAAAGTGGCAGTAGTTAGGGGGAACTGAAAATAATAGTCAATTCAATAACGAAAAAGCCTATGACTGCAACAGCCGGAAACCGTGGAGATACTGTTCGTTCAGATTGTTTTATACAAATTTCACCTACGGAGCACCAGGCAACTGAAATCCGTTTGCAAAGCAAGGTGGAATCCCTTTACGGTGATTCCATACGGGACCTTTGCCATGAGGTTCTGGTGCATTATAACCTTCGGAACGTTCTGGTCGAAATAGATGACAAAGGCGCCTTGCCATTTGTGTTGGCAGCCCGGTTGGAAGCTGCCATCCGAGACCTGATTGAGACAGACAAATCATTTTTGTTACCTGTTGAAACGAAGAATCTTCATCGCACAACACGCGACAGGGTTAGGCGAACCCGTTTGTACCTTCCGGGAAATAATCCAAAACTGATGCTCAATGCCGGCATTTATGGAAGCGATGGCATCATTCTCGATTTGGAAGATTCCGTTGCTCCCGATAAAAAATCCGAAGCCCGTTTGTTGGTTCGTAATGCGTTGCGTGCAGTCGACTTTGGTGATGCCGAACGAATGGTTCGTATTAATCAACTGCCAGCCGGACTGGAAGATTTGGATGCCATTGTTCCTGAGCAGGTAAATCTGATTCTGATTCCCAAGTGTGAAAGTGCGCAGCAAATCATTCAGGCGGAGGAACGCATTGAAAAAATATTGGGCCACGAAAACACTGATATCTACCTGATGCCAATTATTGAGAGCGCCCTTGGAGTGGTAAAAGCTTACGAGATTGCATCTGCTTCACCTAATGTTGCTGCTTTGGCCATTGGTTTGGAAGACTACACTGCTGATTTAGGCGCTCAACGGACGGCTGAAGGTCGCGAATCATTTTACGCCCGCAGTGCGGTGGTGAATGCTGCCCGTGCTACTGGCGTCCAGCCTATTGATTCGGTGTTCTCCGAAATTGATGACATGGATGCATTGCGCAACAATGTGCTCGAATCGAAAGCGCTTGGTTTTGCCGGTATGGGATGTATTCATCCTCGTCAGGTTCCTGTTATCAACGAAGGTTTCAGCCCCGATGAGCAGGAAATTGAAAAGGCGAAACGTATTGTGGAGGCTTTTGAGCAGGCCAGAGAGAAAGGACTGGGTGTTGTTGCCTTAGGTTCGAAAATGATTGATGCCCCGGTTGTCAAACGTGCCGTTCACACCATCGAACTGGCCATTCAATCGGGTAAACTGTCAACCAACTGGAGAGAAAATCATGAATGAAGATCTGATATATAATGCAGTCGGACGGCTCGTTCCGTCGGAAATCAACGGAGAGCTGGTGGTTCCTTTTATGGGCGTGGGAAAATATCGTCCGGAAGGAAAGAAGCACGCAACGGTAATTCCTACTAATGCCGATTATCCGGCTGATGGAAATAAGCAGGTTGCCTCACTGAAAGAGGCATTGATGAAAGCCGGGCTCAAAGACGGCATGACCATATCGACGCATCACCACTTCCGCGATGGTGATTTGGTTGCCAATATGGTTTTTGATTTGGTGAAAGAGCTGGGGGTGAAAGATATTCGCTGGTATCCGTCAGCGTCTTTTCCTTGTCATGCGTATTTAATTCCTTATCTGGAAGATGGTACTATCAGCCATATCGAAGGAAGTATGAACGGACCGTTGGGACGATTCTGTTCGGAAGGAAAGATGAAGAAAACAGCTGTCCTTCGCTCGCATGGAGGACGTTACCA
>ENA-ORXD01000955-ORXD01000955.1-sediment-metagenome-genome-assembly--contig:-NODE-955-length-28869-cov-3.048416_pt1 | contig 28869 bp, 46 predicted proteins | sample MGYA00237862_ERZ511471 | MGnify/ENA metagenome assembly ERZ511471 | reverse complement strand
GGCGCGGCAAGTGCTTTGCCGACGCGGTTGACATGCTGATATCCGTGCCGAGGCCGGTTTTTATCGATGAAATAGAGCGTTTCGGCCAGCGGATGCTGGAGGTGGTGCGGGACGTGGCCAAGGTTACCGGCGGCGTCATTGTCCTGGTTGGCGAGGAGGAGTTGCCCCACCTGATGAAGCTCAACCGCCGCATGTGGTCCAGGACGTATCAGTCCATGGAGTTCGAGCCTGCCGCGCCGGCAGACATCATCGGTTACGTGCATCAGACAACGGGGCTTAAATTGACCAGGGAGGCGGTTGGCGTCATGCATAAGGCCAGCGGCGGCGATCTGCGCATCATCCGCCGTGACACCATCAATCTGGTGCATGTGGTCAACAGTATGGAGCGTTATGGCGATGTGGCGGCGGAAACAGCGGAAATCGCCTGCAAATCAGGGCTGAATGGGTGAAACGATGAGCGGACCACAGAAAGAGAGTATGGCGGCAAAAATCCTGCGCGCGGCGCTGGATAGGCTGCCTGATACGGACAGCACGGTCACGGCTGGAGAGATCAGCAGCGCGGTGATGGTGCAGACCAGGAGGCAGCATAAGCGGCTGTTGAACCATATCAGCGATCTGGTAAAGGCCGGGAAGCTGGCCAGGGTTAAAAACGGGGTGTACCGGCTGCCTGATCCTGATGACCAAAAGAAGCCAGGTATCAGGGAGATAATGTGGCGGCTGCTCAGGATGCGCCGGGCTGTTTCCGTCGGTGATCTGCAGGAGATGGCCGGCGCCAGTGAAGGATATGCCGGTGAGTGGCTGCGGATGCTGGAGAAAAAAGGTGTGGTGCTCCATACTGGCGGGCTCTGGCGGCTGCTGGTTGACCAGGTTGAGATGCCGGAAAACGATGAGGCGGCGGCGAAATACCGCAGGATTCGGGCGGCAAATAAGGCGAAAATCAACGCCGCCCTGGATGACATGAGTGATGCGCTCGGCCGGGTACGGCAGGCGCTGCTGGATTTGTAATAAACGATCAAACGATCAAGCGTTTAAACGTTTAATGGGGAGGGCCTCAATGAAAGGGGAATTGTCAAACAGGATAGTGCTGAGAAATGGGGTGAGATTTGAGGGCAACACATATTATCACCCGTGTCTTGATGAACTGGTCGGCAAAAAAGTCAACGTATCCAGGTCAGGAGAAAAATTGGTAATTGGTGTTGTATATCAAGGACGTTATCGCTTAGTCGCAATTTGGCTTGCGTAAAAGAAATTAATAAAAACGTAAAAAACAGGAGATAGACATGACGAGCGAACGATTGACGGAAATAGAGAATACGGCCGGCCAGATTGACGAGGCGGTGCGCGATCTGCAGATGATCGTCACCCATCATCCTGATGTGTCGGCCCAGGGCAAGCGGGAGGCGATCTGCGCCAGGCTGCGCAATATCTCCAACCTGGCCGGGAGTCTGCGTCGGCGGGATGAACGCCTGGATGCCGGGGAACTCAATCCACAAACAGCGCTTGCCATCCACTGCGTCAACGGGATGAACTGTCTGGCGGTTATGCTTAAACGCAACGTGCTGCGCACCGCGCTTACCGATCTGACTGACGACAATGAGCTGTTGAAGATCCGCAACATGGCGGAGATCGTGACGGTACGGATTGACAAGTTGCTGGCGGCAAGACAGGGGTTTACCAAACCGGCGCCATGCCTGGAGGAGGTGAGTCATGGCTGATCTGCAGCTGGAGGCATTCCGCGCCGTGGTTGACCAGTACGGCCAAGCCGAAGTGGCCAGGCGCTCAGGACTGGCCGCATCGACCATCAGCCAGGTGTATCACAACAAGTATACCGCTGATCCGGCCAGCGTGATCAGCGTGGTGCTGGAGCTGGTAGGAGGCGAAAAGAAGAAGGCGGTCCCGGACGGGTTTATGGAGGACGGCCAGGGCCGCCTGGTCAGAATCGAGAATGTGCGCCCGATTGACAAGGCCCGCGACGAGCTGGTGAGAGAGATCGTCGGCAAGGCGGTGGCCGTTTCCCGGATGCTGGAGACATTTAAGCGGTCAACCATGGACGACATCTCCGCTTTTGTCGATCTGTCGGCGGAGCGGTATGCGGTGGACATGGGCGGCAATAAGGGCAACGTGACACTGGCCAGCTATGACCGGCGCCACAAGGTGCAGCTGTCGGTGGCCGAGTCACTGGTTTTTGACGAGGGACTGCTGGCGGCCAAGGCCTTAATTGACGAGTGTATTAATGACTGGTCCGCCGAGTCCGGTCCGGAGATCCGCACCCTGATCAACGACGCATTCGAGCCGGACCAGAACTCACGGATCAACACCCGCCGGGTGCTCAGACTGCGCAGGCTCGACATCCAGGACGAGCGGTGGCGGCGGGCCATGGATGCGATTTCGGACAGTGTGGCCGTGGCAGGCAGTAAGAGCTATGTGCGCATCTACGAGCGGGATGACAGCGGGAAATACCGGCAGCTGGCCATGGATCTGGCGGCGATTTAAAAAACGTTCAAGCGTTGCAACGATTAAGCGTTGGAACGTTAAAAAAAAAGGAGGTGAAGTGATGGAATGCCCATTATGTCATGTGGATAACGATTACAAAAACGTCACGATCGAGCCGAACGAGGGGGAACTGGAGGTTGGTTTTACCTGCCAGGGCTGCGGCGTGAATCAGTTTGTGATTGTCGCCCCTAATGACTTCCAGCCGGTCGATTGATATTAACATCTAAAGATAACCAGAGGTGAAAAATGAAACACGCTCGTGACGATTACAACAGAATTCAGGACCCGGAAAACAAGATAGGACAGGATGAGCCTGTTTTCCTTTTGCGCGGCAAAGATCAGTGTGCCCCTGACACCATCAGGTTTTGGGCAAATATCTTATTGGCGCGAGGCGGTGCGGTTAATTTATACAGCAAGGCTATGGCTTGGGCTAAAAATATGGAGAAATGGCAGCAGGAGAACGGGTGTAAAATTCCAGACGCCCCGAAAGGTTAATTGCGAAACCGGGGCATGTCCCCGGTCATCCAGGCGTGGCGGTCTTGGTCTGATGAGCAGCCGTTTTGATTGCGGATTTAAACAAAGGAGAAAAGCCATGGGTGTGCCGAATTTGAAGATCAAACAGGAGCTTAATTACCGGCGCGGCTACAGCAACGCGCATTGCAGTGATTGCAACTACTATGTTGGAGCGTTTGAGGTCAAGGGATGCAGCGGCAAGCCAACCGGGGCAATCGAGCCGCGCTGCCGGACGATCGGCCTGGAGCACTCCAGGCGGTACCGGGTGCATCCGGCCATGATCTGCGACAAATTTGACAACAGCATCGAATTGGCCAGGATCAGGGGGCCGCGGTGGGAAGCTCGGCTGGCTGCGGAAAAAACTGCAAACGAGGTGAAAAAATGAAAACAATAATTTTTTTGGCGATATTGGTGTTTTCTTATGTGTCAGCCAGTGCTGACACATCAATTACCGTGCTCGTAGTCGGACAGTCAAATCCTGCCGGCCGCGCAACAATGGTCAAACAAGACATGCGGCTGATTGATGGTGTTTTTTTGCTGCATAACAACAGGTTTGTCAAAGCAAGGAATCCGCTGAACCAGTATTCCACAATCAAAAAGGAAGAGGTTTTTCAGAAGGCCTCATTTGTGGGCGAGCTATTGGGGCTTATGGCGGAGAACCGCACGGTGTATGCGATTGTCCAGGCCCGTGGAGGGTCGGACATAGATTGCTGGTCCAGGGGTGGGTATTGCTATGATGAGACAATTGATTTGATCAATCGTAACAATATCAGGGTGGATGTTGTCATCATGCATCAGGGTGAGAGCAATGTGCGTGATAATAACTATCCTTACAGGCTGGCCAATATGATTGGCGATCTGCGCGAGGATATCGGAGTTGACTGCCCAGTCATTATCGGCGAGGTCGCGCAGTCTAGCCGCGCCGCCGTGGCGCACAATAGGCGACTGTGGAAAGTGCGGGATATTGTCGACAACATCGGGATTGTTGATTCGGATGGACTGAATACAGTAGGGCCGTGGCATTTCGACCGCGAAAGCTGCCAGGTGTTGGGACAGAGGTATTACGACAAATTTATGGAAATTTATTAACGGGCCGCCCTGCGTATCCGACCAGCGGCCGGCCTGCCGGGCCGACCATGGGGTGGTGCAGGTTGGCGCGGGGAGAGTGGTGCCCTCATAACTGCAAATGGAGGAACAGTTGATGTCAAAAAAACGCAGTGGCAGAATCCATGCCGCGAATCTGATCAATAGCGACCGGCTGAGCTCTGTTTTTCAGTTGCTGCGAGACGGCGATTGGCACGGCACTCGGGATATTGTCATCTCCTGCGATGTCTGCGCGGTGAACAGTATCATCGCCGAGCTGCGCGACAACGGTCTGCGGATCGAGACAAGGTGCAAGGGACTGGCCGGTATGAATACAGGCTGGTCACCGATCAAACGCTTGATCGCTCAAACGTTGAAACGTTAAAGCCGGAGGCCGCATGAAACTGACCTGTCAGGCCTGCGGGGCCACCAACTCAGCCGAGGCCATGACCTCGGACGAAGCCTGCCGTAAGACGCTGGCGGTTTGCTGCCGGATGCCTGGGCCGCTGCCCATGGTCATCCTCAATTACCTGTCCTTGTTTCGGCCGGAGAAAAGCTCGCTCACCTGGGGCAAGGCCCTGCGCCTGGCCAATGAGCTGGAGCAGCTGGTTGGCAAGGGCCATGTGCAGATCGAGCAGAAGCCGGCCCGCAAGTGTCCGCCGCGGATCTGGGCCATGGCCATCGAGGAGATGCTGGACCGCCGCCAGCGGCTGACCAGGCCGCTGAAAAACCACAATTACCTGCGGGACGTGGCCTACACCCTGGCGGATAAAGAGGATGCGGCGGCGGAGAAAAAGACGGTGGAGGCGGAGCGCTCCGGCAACCTGCGCACCGGCAACCACCAGAGCGATCCGGCCCCGGTGGACTGGGCCGCCATGACCGAGGCCCAGTGGCAGCTGCTGCCGCCATCCGTGCGGGCCAAACATGAGCATGAGCGGGGTGGAAAATGAGCGCAAAAATGACCAAGATGGAGGCGATCGGCCATCTCTGCGAGATAAAACGCGAGATTGAATCAGAAATAGCTTTTGCAACCGAACGACTTGAGAAAATAAAAGATGAGGGAATAGATACTAGCAACCGCCGCTATTACGAAGAAGCGATAAAACAAAAAACAACATGGATACGAGCAATTAAAATGGCCGGTACATCCATGACAAGGTAACCGCTATGCCGAAACAATCATCAGACCGCATCAAGATACACATCGCCCGCAAGGAGCTGGAGCTCGATGACCAGACATATCGGGACATCCTGGCGATCAATTTCAAGGGGGCGCAATCGTCAAAGGATTTGTCCGACACCCAGGTGCGCGAGCTGATTCGCCTCTTTCAGGCCCGCGGCTGGAAACAGAAACGGCCGATGCTGGTCAAGAATGGCCGCGGCGGCGCCCGGCCGGTCCGGGATAACTACCGGAAGATACCAAACGGACCATATGCCGCCATGCAGCGCAAGGTTTTGGCGTTGTGGGCCGCGCTGGGATACGACATCAAGAAGCTGGACTCCCGGGTGAAAAAGCAGTTCGGGATTGATCGCATCGAGTGGCTGCGTGATTACCAGCAGCTGCACATCATGATCACCGATCTCGAAAAGCGGGCCAGGAAGCAGGGATGAAGCTGTTTGACGACATCATCGAGCTGCCGGCCGACGCCATGCCGGACATCTCGGAGCTGTCCGGTGATTTGCGGCTGCTGGCCGAGGTCCCCGGTGTCGGGGTGGAGCTGGCCCTGCGCATCGGCCAGACCTTCAACGGCACGGCCCTGCGTCTCTGGGGCGTGCATAAGTTCGTGCGGCGCTGGCGGGACAAACGGATGCGCGCCGAATACGACCGGGGCGGCATCACCGTGGTTGAGCTGGCCCGCAAGTACCATCTGGGCGAGCGCCAGACCTATAATATCCTTGGCGTGACCGAGGCTACGGCCAACAGTAAACAACTCAAATTGTGGTGATGAGATGAACATACGCGGCATTTGTGCGATCAACGCCAAAAAGATATTTATTAAAACCTGCCAAATCCACGGCGGCCAGCCGACCAGGATGTACAAGTCAACGTATATCCGCATGTGCAAGGCGAGGCGATCCGCTCGCTACAGCAATGTCGGGTTTGGCAACGCAACAGTCAATCCGGAGTGTTTTGACTGCGAGATCGGGGCGCTGATCGCGGCCGGCCAGGATTTTCCCCGGCCGGAATGCATGACCTGGATTGAGCCGGATTGTGGATTGCTGATTGCAAATGCAGAGCCGGCCTTGTTTGCCGACATGATACCAGCCATGGCAAAAGCTGGGATGATACAAAAAAAGGAGAACAGTATGAAGAATGGAAACGAAATTACCACCGGGCTGCCGGGGAAATTTGAGGTGTTCAAGTCGTTGCCGGAGTCGTTTGACGGGTTGCGGCTGCCGGATTTGCGGCACCACTGGAAACGCGAGCCAGGGCCAAATGGACAGCCTGGAACCTGCGTCAACTGCGGCAGGATGCCGGTTACGATCAGGCATAATGGAATTTGCGCCAGCTGCCAAAATGCCTGCATAAAAAAACAGGGGCATGAACTGCTGGACGCCCTGCAGATGATCAGGGCCAGGCTGATGCAGCCTGAGTCAAAGACGAGATCGGCGGCGGCCCGTGCTCTGCGGCGGCCGGCTGCAAAGGTTGCCACGCCGGCAGCTGTGGAAAAACCGCAGGATGTCATGCCGCCCATGGATAAAGAGGTTGTCATGCGCTCCCCGCTGCATGATATCGGCTCCAGATATATCATCTTCGGTAAAATGATGCAGGATATTAACCTCACCATGGGTGAGCTGGCCGCGGCGGCCCATGAACTGGGGCTGCAGATTAATATCAATGTGGGGGTGGAGAAATGAGCGAAGAATTTTCACTACCGAAAAAAGGGGAAGTCGCAAGCAAGTATGATTTGCTGCAGATCTGCAAACACTATGGCCGGTTTGATCTGATCAGCCGGATCACGCTGAATCCGCCGTCAAAGCCGTTTGTCTCTGATGGCTGCAGCTCCTGGCCGGATGAGTGGCAGGGTATTGATTTTTATGAGGATTGCTTTCTGCACGATATTGAATACTGGTGCGGAGGATCGGAGGCTGACAAGCTGGCCGCTGATCTGCAGCTCGCCCTGGGGATCTGCCGCAAGGGAGCGCCGAAGATGGCGGAGATCATGTTCCAGGGCGTGCGGGTCGGCGGGGTTGATTGGTTGCCGACGCCGTGGCGGTGGGGGTTCGGAAGGTAATAGCTTTTTTACTTTATTTCCCAGGTGTCGACCGGCAGCTTAAAATGGTCGATGGTGCTGTTGAGCCTGAGCCAGTATTTCCGGTCTGTAGGTGACTCGATGATCAACACAATGCCAGGTCTTTTGCCGGTTTGCAGACCGTAATAAAGGGCCTGGCCAAGCGCCTCATACCATTTCTTGGCAAAATCAAACTCAATGGCATGGCTGGCAGTGATGCAGTCGGCCCTTGTTTGATCAGGGAGCACAACCTCTGTCTGGCCGTTGTGCTCCCGGCACCAGCTTTCTTGATAATATTTCTCCTGATGAGATTGGTCGGCATGGGCCGGCGCGGCAACAAGAAGCAAAATGAAGATAATCGAGAGATAGCGAATCATGGCTGGTTGTTAAGTGATTTTTCGATACTTTCAAGAGCTGGCGGAATTTTCTGGCAATCTTCCCCAGTGCCGCCACAGTAAGCGCAAGTAAAGGCGTAATCGGCTGCCAAGGTTAAATCGAGACGCTTTGAGTATTCTTTCAACTCCTGTGCTTGTTGTCTGATGGCTTTCGCTTTGGTGCGGAGGTGGCGGTTTTCGGCAACACAAACCTTGACCTGGTCAGTGTCGTTGAGGTTATATTTTTGGCGCAGATCAAGGCCAGCTTTGTGAATGGCATGAAGTTCTTTGGCCATTCTCAAAACTGTCGCTGGATCATCCGCTGCCTCAGATTGACAAGTAAAGCAGAAAAGAAATGCGGCAACGATGATTGCAAAAACTCCAGAAAATTTCATAGATATTTCCTCCTTGTTGATGGGTAATGCTGGTTTGTTTGCAGTTATCATAGCCTGGCAAGTAGGTAAAATCAAATCGTTATCGGTTGAGTATTTTCCTCCAAGCCAGGCCGTTCCATTTCCCCACTCCTCACTATTCACTCCTTACTTTTAACCACCAAAAAACACCTGCAACCCTTCAGCTATCCACCCCAGCAATCCGCCTGTAGTATTAGCACCAGATCTTCATTATTTATCTCCTTTGGTCAGGGGGCCGGTATGGCAGCCGGCCCCCTTTTCGACAATTCTGATTTGGCGGAGGTTGCGATGTGAAACGATTATTTACTCGCGGGCATGGCCCGCTCCTACAAGTGCTGGCGCTTGTTTTCTGCCTGTTCCCTTTGTTTTACTGCGAGGCGCTGGCCGCCGAGGCTCATTTTGTCTGGACGCCGAACACGGAGACCAATTTGGCAGGCTATAAAATTTACTATGGCACGGCCTCGCGGCAGTACGGCGACCTGGTTGACGTTGGCACGGGCACGTTAGTGGCCGGCAAGATCGTTCATGGTGCGGTCAGCGGGCTGACCGTTGGCCAGACCTACTACTTTGCGGCAACCGCATATGACAGCGACGGCTTTGAAAGCGACTACTCGCAGGAGGTGGTCTGGACAGCGGTTGATCAATTATACCCTGCGCCGCCCGAGCTGATGCTGACCATCCTCAAGAGAAACCCGGACGGCACGGTTGATCTACTTGACGCCCAGGGCGAGGTGATTGCCGTTGGGGTACAGCTGCCGTGACAGACCATTTTCCCAAGCGGGAGTTGGCTTGCAAATGCGGATGCGGCAGGGCCGACATGGACCAGGAGTTTCTGCGGAGGCTGGAAGAGCTGCGGCTGGCCTTTGCCCAGCCGATGATTATCACCTCAGGCTACCGCTGCCCGTTTTATAACAACAAAATCTCAAGCACCGGCAAGGCCGGACCGCACACCACGGGCCAGGCGGTTGATGTCGCCATCAGCGGCCCGGAGGCTTACACGCTGGTGCTGCTGGCGTTGCAATTTAGCTTTAGCGGGGTAGGCATCCACCAGCGCGGGCCGCATGCCGGACGGTTTGTTCATCTTGATAATCTGCCGGTGGCGAGTTTCCCGCGGCCGCGGATATGGAGTTACTAATTGGTCTGACTGGCCCTGCTGGTCTTACTTGTCAAGGAGAAGCACTATGAAAGGTTGGAAAACATGGGCAGCGGCCATTGCGGTGGGCATTCTTGGGGTGCTTGATATCGTCAACGGCGATATGCAGGCGGGAATTGAAAAGATAGCAGGCGGCCTGGCCCTGGTCGGCATCGGCCATAAAATAGAAAAGGGGCTGAGCCTGTAATGCCGTTTGAAGAGCCGATGGATGATGGCGATATCGCCGCCGACTACCAGGCCAAGCACAATCAGGATGCCATCGCCCGGGCGCGGCGTGATGTCGCGGGCATGGCCCGCTCCTGCGGCCCCTGCGCTGTGGACTGCGAGTGGTGCGGCGTGGAGATCCCGGCGGCCAGGCGGGCGGCAAGCCCAGGTTGCACCCTGTGTATAGAGTGCCAGACGGTAAAGGAGAGGCTGAAAAGTGGACTATGAGAAATCACGGTTTATCCTTGAGGTGCTGGTGCTGCTGGTCAATCTCGGGCTATGGGTCTGGGTCTACTGGAGCAACCGGCAGAAGGCCACGGTGGCAGAGATCGAGGGGTTGCGCAAATTGATTACCGGCCAGCAGGAGAAACAGACGTCCCTCTGCAGTGATCACAAAAGCCGCACCACCACTCTGGAGGTGCAGTTTGCCCAGGCCCCGACCCACCGGGACATCGGCGCGGTGTATGACCGGATATCAGAGTTGAAATCGTCAGTGGATAAGATGAGCGGCACGCTTACCGGCGTCGGCCATCAGCTCCAGTTATTAATCGAGCATCATCTGCAGGACAAAAAATCATGAGCGAATATGAACGAATTATCCAGCAGGACCGTCGGCTGGTGGTGCTGCGCATGCTGGCTCAGGACGCCGATTACAGCCACAACGAGTATATCCTCGGCGAGGCCCTGCGGGTCTACGGCCACCGGATCAGCGCAGATTTGCTGCGCTCGGAACTCTCCTGGCTGGCCGAGCAGGGCCTGCTGGTGGTGGAAGACGTGTCCGGAGTGTTGATCGCCAAACTCACCCGCCGCGGCAAGGATGTGGCGGAGGGCGCCGTGGCAGTGCCGGGCGTCAAACGGCCGGAGCCGGAGGCGTAATGGGTCAACCATCCACCATCAAAACCCTGCCGCAGGATATTGTGGACAAGCTCAACGAGCTGCTCCGCGATCCGCGTTGCACCCAGCTGGAGGCCACCGCCAGGATCAACGAGATCCTGGCCGCCGAAGGTCTGGAGCCGGTAAGCAAATCAGCGGTCAACCGTTACGACCTTGAGATGCGCCAGGTTGGAGAGCGGCTGCAGCAGAGCCGGGAGATCGCCAAGGTGTGGATCGGCAAACTCGGGGCAGCGCCCCAGGGTCAGACCGGTCTGCTGGTAAATGAGATTTTGCGGACTTTGGCCTTTGACCTCAGCCTGAAACTGCAGGACGCGGAGCTATCAGAGGAATCCATCCCCGGCGTCATCGGCCAGCTTAAATCGTTATCCCTGGCCGTGCAGCGGCTGGAGGCATCGAGCACGATCAATGTCAAACGGGAGGCGGAGATCCGCAAGCAGGCCAGGGCTGAGGCGGCAAACGTCGCCGAAAAGGTGGCCAAGAGCGGCGGGTTGTCGGCCGAGTCTGTGCAGGAGCTGCGCCGGGCTATTCTCGGAGTCAAGCAGTGACCGATTATCTGCAAGAGTCATTACCGAATACGGCAAAGGCCGAAACACCGCCTGTGCTGCTGTCCTATCAGCAGCGGTGGGTGGAGGATGACAGTCAGCTGAAAATTGCCGAAAAAAGCAGGCGTGTCGGTCTCACCTGGGGCGAGGCTTCGGATGATGTTCTGATTGCCGCAGCTGCTGGCGGTTCGAACGTGTTTTACATCAGCGCCACCGAGGATATGGCTGTTGAGTACATCGAGGCCTGCGCCATGTGGACGCGCGCCTTTGATCAGGCGGCCGGTGAGATCAGCGAGGGAATTTTCCAGGATGGCGACAAGGAGATCAAAACTTACAAGATTGATTTCCCCAAGTCCGGCCGCCGCATTGTGGCCCTCTCCTCTCGCCCCACCAATCTGCGCGGCAAGCAAGGCGTGATCGTTATTGATGAGGCTGCTTTCCACAATGATCTGGCTGCCATGCTCAAAGCCGCCATGGCCATGCTGCTGTGGGGAGACAAGGTGCGGATCATTTCCACCCATAACGGGGTGGATAACCCATTCAACGAGCTGATCCAGACCGTGCGGGCCGGGAAGCGCAAAGGCACGGTGCACCGCATTGTTTTCCGCGAGGCGGTTGAGCAGGGATTGTATCGCCGAGTCTGTCTGCGGCGCGGCATAGAATGGAGCCAGGCTGGCGAGGACACATGGGTGGCTGATGCCTATGGTTTCTATGGCGACGATGCCGCCGAGGAGCTTGATGTCATCCCCTCCCAGTCCGGCGGCGCCTATCTGACCATGGGGCTGATCGAGGCCCGCATGAGCAGCGACACTCCCCTGGTGCGCGGTAAATGGCCGGTTGAGTTCGGCCAGATGCCTGATTATGCCAGGCAGGTGGAAATTGCCGCCTGGTGCGCGGAGGAGCTACAGCCGCAGCTGGACCGGCTCAACAAAAAACTGGCCCATGGCTTTGGCGAGGACTTCGGCCGGCTGGGCGACTTGACCGTGCTCGATATTTTTGAAGAAGGGCCAGACCTGGTTGACCGGGTGCGGCTGCAGGTGGAGCTGTCAAACTGCCCATTCCAGCAGCAGGAGCAGGTTCTTTTTTACATTGTTGACCGTCTGCCAAAATTTCGCAGCGGGGCGCTGGACGCCAGGGGCAACGGCCAGTACCTGGCGGAGCGGGCCGCCCAGCGTTACGGCATCACCCGTATCGAACAGGTGATGCTCACCATCCAGTTTTACCTGGCAAATATGCCGAGGTTCAAGGCAGCGCTGCAGGATGGCACTCTTGATTGCCTGCCGAAGGATGTTGAGGTGCGGGACGATCTGCGCGCTTTGCGGGTTATCGACGGGGTTCCCCAGCTGCCAAAGACAAAGACACAAAAGGCGGATGGCCCCAAGCTGCAGCGGCACGGAGACTCGGCGATCAGCTTGTTTCTCGGTCATTACGCCATGAAGCGGGACGTAGTCGAATACGCCTACGAATCAGTAACAAACACGCGGCACGACGATCGGGTAGAGCGGCCGGTGCGGGTCACTGCCGCCGTCGGCGCCAAAAAAGGACTGTGGTGATTATGGCGACACTGTACGACGCATACAACCGCAAGGTTGATCTGACCGCCCTGAGAAAAGAGCATGCAGCGCCGACCATGGCCGGGGTGCGCACTATCTGGACGGACACCGTGGCCGGCGGCTTGACGCCTGACAGGTTGGCATCAATTCTAAGATCAGCGGCTGATGGAGACCATAACAGCTTTCTCACCCTGGCCGAGGAGATGGAAGAGCGCGATCTCCATTATGCCTGCGAGCTGAGCAAGCGCAAGCTGGCTGTCTCCAGGCTGCCGATCACGGTGGAGGCGACTGCTGACGATGCGCGGTCCATCGAGCTGGCGGATGCGGTGCGCAATCTTATGCGCCGGCCAGGCGTCAGGCCATTGATTAAAGATCTGCTGGACGCCATCGGTAAGGGATTTTCCGTGGTGGAGATCGACTGGCAGTATGGGTCGACCTGGCTGCCGCGCCGCTACCAGTGGCGTGACCCTCATTTCTTTCAGTTCGATGAGGTGAGCAAGTCGGAGGTCAGGCTGCGTGATGAGGCTGATCTGATGCATGGCCTGCAGCTGGCGCCATATAAATTTTTGGTGCATCTGCCCCACATCAAAAGCGGCATCCCCATTCGCGGCGGCATTGCCAGGCTGGCGGCCTGGGCCTGGATGTGCAAGGGCTACACCATCAAGGACTGGCTGGCGTTCGCCGAGGTGTTCGGCATGCCGCTGCGCATGGGCAAATACGGCTCCGGCGCCAGCGAGGCTGACAAGGCGGTGCTGCGCATGGCCGTGGCCAACCTGGGCACCGATGCCGCGGCGATTTTCCCGGAGAGCATGAAGGTCGAGCTGGTGGAGGCGAGCAAATCCGGATCCACTGATTTTTTCCAGCGGCTGGCAGACTATCTCGATGCCCAGGTTTCCCGCGGCATCCTGGGGCAAACAGCCACCACCCAGGGCACGCCAGGCAAGCTCGGCAACGAGGAGGCGCAAAAAGAGGTACGCGAGGACATTCGAGACGACGATGCCGAGCAGGTCGAGGAGACCATCAACCGCGACCTAGTGCGGCCGTTTATCGATCTCAATTTCGGGCCGCAAGACAATTACCCGGTGGTGCAGATCAGGGCAGAGGTACAGGAGGATATCGCCACTTTAGCCACGGCCCTGGAAAAACTGGTGCCGCTCGGCCTGCGGGTTGAGCAATCCGTGGTGCGGGACCGCATGGGCCTGCCTGATCCGGACAAAAACGCCAAGCCGGAAGATTTGCTGCAGGGATCCGCTGCTGCGCCGGCGCAGCCTGCCACGGCGGATAACCGGCAGCAGGCGTGCCCCCATTGCGGAACGGCCCATAACCGAGCAGTACAGGACGTGGACGCCCTGGACGCCATGGTCAACGAGGAGCTGGATGACTGGGAGCCGTTGATTGATCCCATTGTGCGGCCAATTGATAAGTTGATCAGCGAGATCATCGCCCAGGGCGGCACGATGGATGATTTGCGGGATAGGCTGGCTGGCATGGCCGGCGCCGTGGACATGACGGCACTGATCAACGGACTGGCTGCCGCCATGCTCAAGGCCCGCGGTATGGGCGACGCCACGGATGATATGTGATGGCTGATCAGGTCGAGATAAAACCGCCCGGGCCTGTACCGCAAGAGGCGCTGGATTTTTTCAGCCGCAAGCAGCTGCGCCCGGGTTTTGATTACCGGGACGTCTGGCGTCAGGAGCATGCCTATGCCTTTACCGTGGCCAAGGCGACCGAGCTGGATGTGTTATCGGCTCTGCAGCTGCAGGTGGAAATGGCCATCAGCCAGGGTAAAACCCTGCGCCAGTTCCAAAATGAGCTGCAGCCGCTGCTGGAAAAACTCGGCTGGTGGGGCAGACAGGAGGCCATTGATCCGCTCACCGGCGAAGTAATGCAAGCCCAGCTTGGCAGCCCGCGCCGGCTGAAAACGATTTATGAGGCCAACATGCGCTCTGCCCATGCCGCCGGGCAATGGCAGCGGGCCGAGCGCACAAAAGAGGATCTGCCCTATCTGCTGCGCACCCTGGGGCCAAGCCGCGAGCACAGGGATGAGCATGTGGCCTGGCACGGCACGTTGCTGCCCATTGATGACCCGTGGTGGGACAGCCACATGCCGCCGAACGGCTGCGGCTGCAAGTGCAGGGTGCGGCAGATCGACCGCGCGGAGCATGCCGGACTGGTCAAGGGAGGTTTGCCGGCGGCTGACAGAAAGCAGATCATTAACCCGGAAACAGGGTTGCCGACCGGACACCGCGACAAGACGCGGCAGCCGGTACGCACCACGGCGCCGGTTATCCGTCTGCAAAGGTGGAAGAACAAGCGCACCGGCAAGACCGAGATGGTGCCTGAGGGGATAGATCCTGGCTGGGACACAAATCCTGGGAAATACAGGCAACAGGCCATGGAAAAAATGCTGGCCGGTAAAATGGCCGCCGCGGACCCGCAATTGGCCGCGGTGATCAAACGAGATTTGGAAGCCTACGCCATTAAAACCGCTGGAAGCGTTTAAATCGATTTTAAGCGATTTTTTATGGCGGTCGCCCCGACACACGGGAGCCACCGCAAAGACCGCGCACAGAGAAATTTAAAGATAGTTCGAAGATGGTTTGCGTCTGCCGGTGGCCAGCTCCGACGCACATTAAAAAAGTAATGAAACGCTGCAGCTTACACGACTCCTGGAGGCACGATTAGAATGGACCACATGGGTATAGGGCAACTTGAAAAAGCAATAAACAGCGAAGAAAGGGAAGCAGCCTCGTTCGCCCTTAATTTTGAAGTTGGGCAAAATGGCGTTGTCCCCTTGCTGCCGCCTGGGCCTGATATCGTCGGCCGGGATGGCCGTGCGTGGAAATTGACTAACCCACAGTTACTGGTTGAGGCGTTTGTAGCCAACCAGGCTGATTTGCCGATAGACATTGAGCACGCCACCCAGATCAAGGCGCCGAAGGGGGAACCGGCGCCGGCAGTGGGCTGGATAAAAAACATCCGGGTGGCGGATAACGGCGCCATTGTCGGTGATGTTGAATGGAACGCCGAGGGAGTTGAGCTGGTGGGTGGTAAAAAATACCGCTATATCAGCCCTGTTTTTATCTACGACAAAAAAACTTTGGAAATCATGCGCCTTACAAGCGCCGGACTGACAAACAATCATAACCTGGGCTTACCTGCCCTGAACCGCCAAACAACAACACCACAGGAGGAACATGCGATGTGGAAAAAGATGTGCGCCAAACTCGGGCTGGCGGAGACTGCGACCGAGGATGAGGCGATCAACGCTGTAAGCAAAATGCAGGCTGATCTGGCCACGGCTTTGAACAGGGCGGAGACGCCGAGTCTCGACAAGTTTGTGCCGCGCGGCGATTACGACCAGGCAATGAACAGGGCAACGGCCGCCGAGCAGAAACTGGCCGATCAGGCCAAGGAGCAGACGGAAACGGCAATCAATGCCGAGATCGAGGCGGCCATGAAGGCTGGTAAGATCACTCCGGCAAGTAAGGATTTTTATCTGGCCACTTGCCGAGCTGATGGCGGCCTGGAGCAATTCCGCAAGTTTATTAAAACAGCGCCGGTTATTGCTGATAATTCAGGGCTAAACGGCAAGGACCATAACCAGGATGGCGTGGCCATGAATGCGGACCAGGCAAAAATCGCGGCGATGTTCGGCAACTCGGCTGATGATATCAAAAAATACGGGAGCAACTAACGTTCAAACGCTTAAACGTTTAAACGCTTAAACGCTCACAGGAGAGATTACATGACAGCATTAACGGAAGATAGAAACACCCAGCGCAAGGACGGGGAGTTGATTCCCCTCCCCGTGGTGGCTGATGACTGCATTTACGGCGGGTCGCTCGTAGCGGTAAATGCGGATGGATACCTCAACCCTGGCAGCGATACCGCCGGGCTGATTTTTGCCGGCGTGGCAGATGCGCGGGCGGACAATACCGGAGGGGCGGCCGGAGATATTACGTGCAATGTGCGGCGCAGGGGCTGTTATCTTTTTGCCATCGCAGCTGCCACCCAGGCCAATGTGGGAGACGTCGTCTACCTGGTGGATGACCAGACCGTTGGGCTGGCGGCAACCACAACCAACGATATCGCCTGCGGCAAGATCGTTGAGTATTACTCAGCCACCAAGGTGTGGGTTGATATCGAGACGGCTTTTTAACTGACGTTTGACCGTTCAAACGTTTAATCGTTCAAGCATCAGGAGGTTTTTTATGATCGTCAACAAAGCAAACCTTGAGGCCGTGTTCGTCAACCTCAAGACCACATTCAATAAGGCATTCGATGCTGCCCCGTCCGGCTGGGAAAAGACCACCATGCGGGTGCCGTCCGGATCCAGCCAGAATAACTACAACTGGCTGTCCCGGTTTCCCAAAATGCGCGAATGGCTGGGCGACAAGGTTATCAAGGCCCTGTCCGCTTTCGGCTATACCATTATCAATAAAGACTGGGAAACCACGGTCGAGGTTGACCGCAACGATATCGATGATGAAACATTGGGTATCTATGCTCCAATGGCACAGGAAGCTGGTTTTTCATCCAAGCAGCTGCCGGATGAGATCGATGCTGATCTCAAAAACAACTCCATGACCAACCTGTGCTATGACGGCCAGTATTTTTACGACACCGATCATCCGGTTGGCGACGGCAGCGGCGCCACCTCCAGCGTGTCAAACAAAAAAACAGCGGTGTTGTCATCCGCTACCCTGGCCCTGGTTGAGGCGAGTTATGGCGCCCTGCGCCACGCCATCATGGGATTCACCGATGACGAAGGCCGTCCGCTCGGTCTGGTGCCGGATTTGCTTGAGGTGCCGCCTGCCCTGGAAGGACACGCCAATATCATCGCCACATCAGACAAACTGGGCGACAACAGTCCGAACCCATACAAGGGCACCTGCACGGTAAAAGTCAACCCGCGGCTGACCAGCGCCACCATGTACATGCTGCACGTCACCAACCGGCCGCTTAAACCGTTTATTTTTCAAGAACGCAAAGCCCCGGTATTTGTCCAGCAGACCGGTATGGACAGCGAAAACGTGTTCATGCGCAAAAAGTTCCTGTTTGGCGCCGAGGCGCGCGGCAACGGAGGCTATGGTCTCTGGCAGCTGTCGGCCGCTTCCACCGGCGCTGGTTGATCCGGTAGTTGATAGTCTGTTGCAGGGGCGGCCGAATGCCGCCCCTTTTCAAACAATATAATTTCCGAGGATTAAAAAATGCCGATTGAAATAACCGCCAAAAAAGACAAATTCCGCCGCTGCGGAGTAGCGCACAGCAAGGAGGCGACCACTTGGCCTGACGGCAAATGGTCGCCTGAGGAGATTAAGGCCCTCAAGGCCGAGCCGATGCTGATGGTTCGCGAGGTGCCGGCTGCTCCGGAGCAGGATGCGGCCGGTAAGAAAGAAACCGGCAAAAAAAAGGATAGCTGATCATGGCCTACGCCACCCATGACGATCTGGTGAACCGCCACGGCGATGAAGCCGTGATCGTCACCTTTGACCGGGACAACACCGGGGCGGTGGACAGCGTGGCCGAGGCTGCCGCTCTGGCCGATGCGTCCAGCGAGATTGACGGCTATCTGGCCGGGGTCTATACGCTGCCGCTGGCCACGGTGCCGCCGATTCTGCCGTTGTTCTGTTGTGACATAGCCATGTACCGCGGCGCCAAGGGATCCGTTGTCTCTGAAGAATGCCGCCGGCGTTTCGAGGATGCCATCAAGTTCCTCAGTTTGGTTGCTAAGGGAACGGTTAAGCTGTTTGCCTCTGATCCATCCGCGCCGGAAGGCGGCAGTGGCGCACAATTCACGGCCGGCGAGCGGGTTTTTACCCGATCCAGCATGCGAGACATGCGCTGATGGCAGGAGTCGGACTTAAATATGACCTCTCCGGAGTGGCCATGCTGCGTGAGCGGGTGGCGCGGATCAGCGAGCTGGACCGCCGCGGCCTGCTCGATGTGATCGGCGCTAAAGTGGAGAGCCAGACGCGCCGGCGCATCGAGGATGACAAGGCAGGCCCCCAGGGGGACGCCTGGCCTGACTGGTCTGACGCTTATGCGAAAACGCGGCATGGTGGGCAATCTCTGCTGGAATCCGGAGGTTTTTTGCTCGACTCCATAACCTATGCCGTATTTCTATCCGGTGACAGGGTGGAAGCAGGCAGCAATATGATTTATGCGGCCACTCAGCAGTATGGCGACAAGGAGCGCAACATTCCCGCCCGTGACTTTATAGGACTGTCTAATGATGATGGAAATGAGTTGGAGAAAACCGTGGATGATTTTCTAATGAGGGTGATGCCATGATTTTGGTGCAACTGCTTGAGGCCATTGTCTCCACCCTGGCCGATCAGGTGACTACCATGCGGGAGGTCGCCATCCACGGAGGCAGGTTTGATTTGCCGGAGATTAAACGGGCGGCGGCCAGATCTCCATCGGCAAGGGTGTGCTGCCTTGGCATGCGCAATATTAATTTTGAGGGGTTGGTTCCCAAGGCGGATGCCGCTTGTGTGATTTTTGTGGTGGCATCAGACCAGGCAGGCGTCAGCCGGCACATCTCGGCCATGACCATGGTGGCGGCCATTGCCGCCCTGCTGCCGGATAACTGCTGGGGGCTGGACGGGTCAGTGGACGGCGCCAGGGGGTGCCGGGCGGAAAATCTGTTTTCTAAACAGGTAGACGAAAACGGCATTGCCCTGTGGGCATTATCGTTTTCCCAGCAGGTGGATTTGTCCAGGGCGTCCGCCGCCGATTTGGACGATTTCCTCCGCGCTTATGTTGATTACGATCTGGCGCCGACGGACGGCACTATTGACGCCAGCGACCAGATAGATCTGCCGCAGGAGTAAGCAAATGGCAAAAACATTATTTATCAAGCCGGCCAGGATTGGCGGCATCGTCCGCTTCCCCGCTGATCCGCGCCGTACTCTGGCGGCGGACGGCGAGGATGTGGAGATGTCAACCTACTGGCATAGGCGTCTGGCGGACGGGTCCGTTGTTGTGGTGGAGTCCGCTAAAAAGGAGGTCCGTAAATGACCATATCATTCAACACCATCCCCTCGGCGCTGCGGGTGCCGCTGGCCTATGTCGAGTTCGACAACAGCCGGGCCGTGGTCGGCACGCCGGCCATCCCCTTCCGTTTGCTGGTGCTGGGTCAGATGCTGTCAACCGGTATTGCCACGGCCAATGTGCCGATTCTGATCACCAGCTATGACCAGGCTGAGCAGCAGTTCGGCCGCGGCAGCCAGCTGGCGGAAATGTTTCGCACGCTGAAGGCCAACAACAAATTCACCGAGAGCTGGGCCATGCCGCAGGCGGACAACGGCGCGGGAGTGGCCGCCACCGGCACCCTGACATTCACCGGCGCGCCAACCGAAGCGGGCGTGGTTTATCTCTATGTGGCGGGCAAGCGGATACTGGCCTCAGTGGCCTCCGGTGATTCGGTTTCCACCATTGCCACGGCGGTGGCCGCGGCGGTCACTGCCGACACCTCGCTGCCGGTGACTGCTGCCGCCAATGTGGGGGTGGTGACATTTACCGCCCGCAACAAGGGCGAGAACGGCAACGCCATTGATCTGCGGCTCAACTACTATACCGGCGAGAAAATCCCGGCCGGGCTGGTCGGCACCATTGTGGCCATGGCCAGCGGCGCGGCAAACCCGGACATTACCGCCACCATCGCCGCCATGGGTGACGAATGGTATCAGGGCATTGTCATGCCTTATGCCGACGCCGCCAACCTGACCCTGCTGGAAGCTGAGCTGTTGTCCCGCACCAGCGGCACCAGGATGATCGACGGCATTGCCTTTACAGCCTTCCGGGGCGACATCAGCGCTACCCAGACCTTCGGAGACGGCCGCAACAGCCCGCACGTTTGCTGCATGGGCACCAATATTGCCCCGCAGCCCCACTATCTCTGGGCAGCGGCGGTGGCGGCCCAGGCTGCCGCCTCGCTGTCCATCGACCCGGCGCGGCCCATGCAGACGCTGGTGGAATCCGGCATCATGCCGCCGGCCGTTACCGTGCGCTGGACCCAGGAGGAGCGCAATCTGCTGCTCTATGACGGGGTGGCCACCCATTATGTGGACAGCGGAGGCCAGGTGCGCATCGAGCGGCTGGTCACCATGTATCAGGAAAATGCCTTCGGGGTGGCTGATCCCAGCTATCTGGATATCACCACGCCGGCGACGCTCTCCTATATGCGCTATTCGATCCGTGCGCGCATCACCCAGAAGTTCCCGCGCCACAAGCTGGCGGATGACGGCACCAGCTTCGGGCCTGGACAGGCGATCGTCACGCCGAAAACCATCAAGGCCGAGTTGATCGCCTTGGCTCGTGAGTGGGAGATTGCCGGGCTGCTGGAGAATCTGGACCAGTACAAGGACGAGTTGATCGTGGAGCGCAACGCCAATGACCGCAACCGGGTCGACGTGCTGGCCCCGCCTGATCTGGTCAACCAGCTGAGGATCTTTGCGGCCCAGGTGCAGTTTATTCTGTAATGACGTAGGGGCAGGTCTTGTGCCTGCCCTGTAAGGAGCAACAAATGGCAAAAAAATTAGGTAAGGCCATCATCAAGGTGGACGGGAAGGCGCTTGAGTCTATGCCTGGGGCAAGCCTTGATATAGGCGGCAGCGAGCGCACCACCCTGGTCGGCCAGAACGAGGTCCAGGGATTTTTCGAGACACCGAAGCCGTCCAGGCTGGAGTGCGAGATTTCCGTGGGGACGGACACCAGGCTGGCCGATATGCGCGGCTGGGATAACGTCACCATCAGTTTTGAGTGCGACACCGGCCAGCAGTATGTGCAGCAGGGTGCGTGGTTGCTGAACACGCCGGCGCTCAAGGCCAGCGAAGGCGGCCGGGTGGCGCTGCAGTTCGAGGGGCCGCCGGCCCAGGAGATGGCATAACATGGCTGCCGTCAATGTCCCGTTAACCTATGGCCTGAAAATAGGCGAGATCGTGCATTCGGATGCCATCATCCGCGAGGCCACCAGCGGCGATATCATCGACGCCATGGAGGAGTCGGAGAAACTGGTGCTGCTGCCTGGTGATGACAAGCAGGAGCCGGCCCTGGTGCATAGCCCGACCATGGTGGGCATCCATACCCTGCGCCGGCAGATCGTCAGTATCGGTGACTACAAGGGGCCGCTGACCCTGGCCGAGATCAAGCGGCTGCATCCTGTTGACCTGAATCTGCTGCAGAAAAAAGCGGAAGAGCTGGAGGCTGCCGGTATCTCCGGCCTGAAAGACCGGGGGCGAGCTGATCGCGGCCAGGGAACCGCTTGAGCAGCTGCAGCTGCTCATAGCAATGCGCACTGGCTGGACAAGGGCGGAAATCGCCGCCCTGTCCCTGCGCCGCATGCTGAGAACTTGTGATCTTCTGATGAGGTAAAAAAGTGGCTGAAATTGCATTGCCAAAAATAGGCGACATTATTACGCCTGAATGGGGATTGCTCCTGTGCGTGCATTTCGGGTTTGACCATCTTGCCAGGCGAATCCGTGAAAATCCCGGGAAGTATAAACCATGGCGTTTTGACGGCGTCTCCTGTGTGCCTGATATGCTGCTACAGCCTTTTGTCGGCAATGGGCACACCTGGGAGGATATCACCTATAAATGCGCTTTGCAGCATGACCTGCCATATGCATATGGTGAGCCTGGAAACGAGGAAGAAAAACAGGAGGCTGATGACAAATTCCGTGAGAATCTGATCATTCATGCCGGTATGGATGAAAAGCTGGCAGATATCTTTGAGAAAATGGTCGAGACATTCGGCAAGGAAAAGTTTCACCGCGATTATACCTGGGCATTTGCTCTGAAGGAGCATTATAGCGCATGGGCGAACTGAAAAGTTCCATCATTCTTGATCTGCAGGGCAACCTGGAGCGCCAGGCGGACCGTTTCTCCGGTTCGCTTGGCCGTTTGAGCAACCAGGGTTCGCGCCATATGCAGGGCCTGAACCGGACATTGAACACGGTGGGGCGCGGGCTTGACCGGCTTGGCAACCGCTATTCCGCGCTGATCACCGGCGCGGCCGGTGTGGGTACGGCCCGTTTTCTGATCGGCCTCGAGGAGCGTTTTACTATGCTTGGCATTCAGGCGGATGTGAGCGGTGACGAGATAAACGAGCTGAAAAAGCAGATTTATGATGTCTCGAGACTGCCGCATATCCGCATCGATCCCGGCGAACTGACCGCGGCGGTGGAGGATATCGTCGAAAAAACAGGTGATCTCAAGTTCGCCCAGGACAACCTGGAAAATTTCGCCATCGCCATCAGCGCCACCGGCGGCAAGACCGGATCTGCCATAGGCCAGATTGCCGCCGAGTTTGAAAAGATGGGCCTGGTCAGCCGCAAGGACGTGGCCGAGGCGCTTGATATCCTCACCGTTCAGGGCAAGGCCGGCGCCTTTACCCTGCAGAACCTGGCGCAACTCGGCTCCAGAGTGGTCACGGCATATACTGCCATGGGCCGCACCGGCGTGCCGGCCATCCGCGAGATGGGCGCGGCGCTGCAGGTGATCCGCCAGGGCTCCGGTTCCAGTGAGCAGGCGGCTACGGCCTTTGAGGCCCTGCTGCGCACCCTGGGCAATGCCGACAAGGTCAAGCTGCTGCAGCGCGGCGGCATCAAGGTTTTTGACGAGAAGGCGGCCAAGGAGGGACGCGAGGTGCTGCGCCCGCTGCCCATGTTGATGGAGGAGATTATCCGCAAGACAGGAGGAAAGAAAACGCTGCTCTCCAAGGTCTTTGACGAGGAGGCGCTGCGATCTTTCAACGCGGCTGCGGCCGAGTTCAACCGCACCGGCAGCTTTGCCAGCCTGCAGAATTTCATGCAGGTCCAGGCGGACGGCACGGTGCTTATGCGCGACAGCGCCAGGGCGGCCCATGATGCCGGCCGCGCCCTGCGTAATCTTTACACGGCCTGGCAGCAGTTTGCCGACCGTAATTTGTCGGAGCCATTGCAAAAGACGGCTGACGCCTTGAACTCCCTGGACGCCGGCACGGTGGACCGCTGGCTGAAAATTGCCGGCATCGGCGCCGGTGTGCTCGGTACCGCCATTATAGGCCGCAAGATCTACCAGGGCGGCCGGTCTGTCATGAGCATGTTCGGCAAGGGTGGAGCAGCCGGAAAAATGGCAGGCGCCGCCGGTTTCGGTGAGGCCATCCCTGTCTATGTGGTCAACGGGCCGGCATCAATCTGGCCGGGAGCAGGAGGAGCGGCAGGAGCTGCCGGAGCGGCAGGTATCAGTAAATTTTCCATGGCGTCAGGCGCCATGGCCCCTGCCACTCTGGCCGTGGTCACCGCGGCCGCCTCCCAGGCCGCCGGAAAATATATGGCCAGCCGCCAGGCCAAGGCCAGCACCACCGAGCAGCTGCTGGAAATGCAGTCACGCATCAATGTCATGGGCGGCGGGCCGAACTCCTACCAGGCACGGCTGATTGCCAGCGAACTTGAAAGGCGCGGCGAGATGTCCGGCAACCTGAAAGTGGAGATCCTCACCCAGCCTGGCACCAGGGCGGTGATCCGCGACATGCGATCGCACAATCTTGACCTGGACGTTGACAGCGGCCAGATGATGAGGTCGCACTGATGGCCTGGCTGGATAATCTGCTGCCCGGTTCCTTCCGGGGCGTGCCGTTTGTGGTGGAAAGCTCGGACGGCGATATAGGCCGCCGGGTGGCCCTGCACGAATACCCGCTGCGCGACAAGCCCTATGCCGAGGATCTGGGCCGTAAGGCACGCAAGTTCTCCCTGGATCTCTTTGTCCATGGCGCTGACTACATGGCAGGCCGTGACCGTCTCATTGCGGCGTTTGAGCAAAGCGGCTCCGGCAAGCTGGTCCACCCGTATCTCGGCGAGCTGACCGTCACCGTGCTGGAGGCGCGCGGCCCCAGGGAGTCCACCCGCGAGGGAGGCATGGCCCGTTTCTCCCTGACTTTTATCGAGTCCGGAGAGGCCGTTTTCCCTTCCGCCGCAAGAGACAGCGGGGAAAAGGTTGAAAGTGGAGCAACGACAGCAGCTGCGGCTGTCAAAGATGAATTTGCCGAGACCTTTGATGTCTCCGGCCAGTCATGGATTGCCGAGCATGCCGTCAGCCTGGTCAATAAGCTGACAGACCAGCTCGAGACCATCAAAAACAGCATTCCAAACCTGCCGGCCACGGTGTTCTCCTTTGCCGCTGATCTCAGCGCCCTGGCCATCCAGGCCGAGACGCTGATCAGAACGCCGGCAGATCTGGCCGTTTCCATTTATGACCTGGTGGCAGGTATCGCCCTGCTGCCGGACAGGCCGCGGCGGGCGCTTGATGCCTACCGGCCTTTGTATAATTTCCTGGCAGATGAGCCGGAGATCAGCGGCACCACCGTTTCCAGGAGTCAGCAGGCAGCTAACCAGACGGCCATGGCGGCCCTGGTCAGCCGGGCCGCGGTGATCGAGGCGGCCAGGGCGGCAAGCGCCAGCGAATTTGTCAGCCTTGATCAGGCCATCAGTTATCGTGACGAACTGGCAGACCAGCTTGATCTGCAGATGGACACGGCGGATGATGCCGCCTATGGCGCCCTGGCTGATCTGCGCGCCTCCCTGGTGCGCTATGTGGCCGCCAATGCCGGAAACATGGCAAGGCTTATCAGTTTTACTCCGGCAGTAACCTTGCCGGCCCTGGTGCTGGCCCACCAGCTCTATCAGGATGCCGGGCGGGCGGAAGAGATCATCAGCCGCAACAATTTTCGCCATTCTGGCTTTGTGCCTGGCGGCGTGGCCATTGAGGTGCTGACCAATGCCTGATAGCGCGCAGACTTCCGTCGTCCTTACCGTTAACGGCACGCAGTATGGAGGCTGGACCGAGGTGGAGATCCGCCGCGGCATCGAGCAGATCAGCGGCACCTTTACCCTGGGAGTCACCGAGCGCTGGGCCGACCGCTCCGAGCCGTGGCCGATCAAACACGGCGACGCCTGCACCGTGAGCATTGATGGCGAGGTGCTTATAACCGGCTACGTGGATGACCTGTTGCCGTTTTTTGACAGCCAGCAGCATGCCGTCACCGTGGTGGGCCGGGACAAGACAGGCGACCTGGTGGATTGCTCAGCCATTGCTAAAACAGGCGCCTGGGCCGGCCGCAATCTGCTGCAGATCGCCACTGACCTTTGCCGGCCGTTCGGTATCACCGTGACCGCTGATACCGATTATGGCCAGGCGTTTAAAAGCCAGGCGCTGCAGGAAGGGGAAACGGTTTTCGAGGCCCTGGATCGTCTGGCCAGGATGCGCGGGGTGCTGCTGGTCAGTGATGGCCGGGGCGGCCTCGTCATCACCAGGTCAGGCAGCGATCGCATCGCCACCACCCTGACCCAGGGGGAGAATATCCTTTCCGGCCGCGGCACCTTTTCCATGCGGGACCGCTTCCAGGCTTACATCTGCAAGGGGCAGAACTTCGGCAACGATTTTTCAACCCCGGACCAGAACTCCGGGCCGAAAGGCAATGCCGGCGACACAAAGGTGCCGCGCTACCGGCCGCTGATTATTGTGGCCGAGGATATCAGCGACAGCAAGGGCTTGACGGACCGGGCGGTGTGGGAGGCTGCGGTGCGCATGGGCCGCTCGGCCAGGCCGGAGATCACGGTGCAGGGCTGGCGCCATGCCGATGGCCTGTGGCTGCCCAATACCCTGGTGGGCGTCAAATGCCCTTATCTGCTGCAGAGCGAGCAGCTTATCGAGATGCTTATCGTCTCAACCACCTATCTGTTGGACGACAAGGGCAGCCGCACGGTGATAGAGCTGTGCCGGCCGGAAGGCTTCAAGCTGCTGGCGGTACCGGAAACGGATGACGGGAGCACGGTATGGTAAGCCGGATGGTGTCCAAGCTGCTGGCTCCCATTTCCCGCAGGGTGCGTCTGCTGGCCCGCCGGGCCGTGGTCAGGCTGATCAATGACGACACCATGCTGCAGGAGGTGCAGTTGGCCATATTCAGCGACGAGGTTCGGGACAGGGTGGAGCGCTGGCAGGATTACGGCTTTACCTCGCATCCGCTGCCAGGGGCAGAGGCCATTGTCCTGGCCCTGGGCGGCAACACGGACCATGGCGCGGTGATCAAGGTTGACGACAGGCGCTATCGGCTGAAAGGTCTCACCCAGGGCGAGGTGGCCATCTATGACGACCAGGGCCAGACGGTTATCCTCAAGCGGGACAACGTCATCGAGCTGCAGACCACCGGCAAGGTCCGGGTGGCTGCGCCGCTGTTTGAGGTGACCGGCGACATCACGGATCTGTGCGACACCATAGGCAGGTCCATGGCCGGCATGCGGGCAATTTTCAATAGCCATACCCATGACGAAAACAACACGAGCGGGCCGACTGATCCGCCCAACCAGGAGATGTGATGAAAACGATCATATCATTAATATGTCTCTGGGTGGCAATTGCGGCGGGAATTTCCTTGGCGGCCGAGGCGTCTTTTTCCTGGTCGCCGAACAGGGAACCTAATTTGGCTGGTTATCGAGTGTGCCGCGGCACGCATCCAGGCGTTTACACCATGTGCCGAGATGTTATCTGCGGCCCGGATCTGGCATCCTGCTGCCGGATAACCATCAATGGCTTGGCCAGGGGGAAAACATACTGGTTTGCCGCCAAGGCTGTCACCCAGCAGCTTGATGAGTCTGTTTTTTGCCCTGAAGTGCAATATACGGTGCCGGAGGAGTAATGGACGCCAAGCTCGCCTATATTAACGGTATATTCGATTTTTCCGTCGAATTGGGATCGCTGGCCACGGATGACAGCCTCTATACGGCGGTGATCATCTCCCTGTTCACCGACAGGCTGGCCGATGCCGGCGACGAGCTGCCGGATAATTCAGCGGACCGGCGCGGCTGGTGGGGAGACGCCTATGCCGAGGTGGACGGCGATCTGGTCGGCTCACACCTCTGGCTGCTTGGTAGGGAAAAACAGCTTCCTGCCACGGCGCGCCGGGCGGAGAAATATGCGGCAGATGCCCTGCAGTGGCTGGTCGATGACGGCATTGCCAAATCAGTATCAACAGCGGCAGAGTGGATAGATATGGGCGTGCTGGCGCTGCAGGGTAAGATTGTCCGCCCTGACGGCACCGCCATGACCTTTCGATTTAATAATCTCTGGGAGGCAATCAATGCCGTTTGAACGACCATCGTTACCGACCATTATAAACAGGATATCATCTGATATTGAGAGCCGCCTGCCAGGCGCTGATGCCCGGCTGCGGCGGCAGGTGCTGACCGTGCTGGGGCGGGCGCAGGCAGGCGCAGTGCATGGACTCTATGGCTATCTGGTTTGGGTTGCCGAGCAGATTTTGCCTGATCTGGCTGACGAGGAGATGCTGGCCAGGCATGCCGCCATCTGGGATGTGCCCCGCAAACAGCCGGCCCAGGCTGGTGGAGATGTTGTTTTCACCGGCACCACAGGGACGGTTATTGCCGCAGGCACCTTGCTGACGCGCTCGGACGGCGTGGAATTTGCCACGGACGCCGAGGCGACGCTGGCAGCCGGCACGATTACCGCTGCCGTTACCGCTGTTGAGGCCGGAGAAGACGGCAACACCGAGGCGGCCAGCACATTGACGCTGGTAAATCCCATTGCCGGCTGTGACAGCTCGGCAACCGTGGACACCGGCGGGCTGACCGGCGGCACGGATATCGAGGACGTTGAGGACTGGCGCGGGCGCGTTATTGCCCGCATCCAGAATCCACCCCATGGAGGAAAGGCCAGCGATTATGAGTTGTGGGCAATGGAGGTGGCAGGCGTCACCAGGGTGTGGGTCGAACCATTATATTTAGGCGAGGGCACCGTGGGTGTTTTCTTCGTCTGCGATGATCTGGATCCCATTATTCCGGATGCCGCCAAGGTTTCCGATGTGCAGGATTATATCGATGCATTGCGGCCGGTGACGGCCCAGGTGACGGTTATGGCGCCCACGGCCGTGGAGGTTGATTTTACCATTGCCGTGACGCCGGCCACCGACGCCGTAAAAACGGCGATTATTGCCGAGTTGGCAGACCTGATCCTGCGGGACGGGGAGCCTGGCGGTACGATTTATCTGTCGCAGATTAACGAGGCCATCAGTGTGGCTGCCGGCGAAACCGATCATACCCTGACCGTTCCTGCCGCCAATGTAGCCATGGCCGCCGGCGAGCTGGCTGTGATGGGGACTATTACATGGGCATGACCTCTGATAATTACCTGAGCCAGCTGCAGGCATTGCTGCCCCAGGGAGCCGCCTGGACGCGGGAGCCTGGCGCGGTGCTGACCATGCTGCTGGCCGGCCTGGCCGAGGAGTTGGCCAGGGTAGACCAGCGCGCGGGCGATCTGCTGGACCAGATTGATCCGCGCACGGCTGATGAGCTGCTGCCGGACTGGGAAACAGTGCTGGGGTTGCCTGATTCCTGCACCGGCGAGCTGGATG
>ENA-ORXD01000953-ORXD01000953.1-sediment-metagenome-genome-assembly--contig:-NODE-953-length-28882-cov-5.181462_pt1 | contig 28882 bp, 26 predicted proteins | sample MGYA00237862_ERZ511471 | MGnify/ENA metagenome assembly ERZ511471 | reverse complement strand
TGGTGGGTTGGCGACCAGGTTTATATCTGGGCTCCCAGCCAGCATGTTTTCGGTATGAAAAACGGTATCGTCAATGCCCTGGGCATGCCGGCCAACAAGGTTCACGTATACACCCATTTCACCGGCTGCGGGCATGGAGACAAGACCGGCACCAACACCGGCGAACTTTCTGCCATCATGTCCAAAAAGGTTAACGGCGCTCCCGTAAACCTGATAAAAAACCGCAAGGTAAACATTCTCACCCATTCTCGCCAGTTTGCCATCAAATCCCAGATCAAATGGGGTGCTACTCAGGACGGCAAGATCCTGGCAGTCGATGCCAAGTTCTTCGGTGACGGCGGCCGCAATGCCAATGCGCCTATCGGCAACTGCCACTTCGGCCTGAGGACTACCTACACCATCCCGGATGCCCGCTTCCAGGTCACCATCATTTCCACCAACAGCCCGCTGCGTGGTTACTGGCGCTGTGTAAATGACCCGCCCGGAGCCGTCAACTACGACTCCGCCCTCTACAAGCTGGCAGCTCACCTGGATATGGATCCGTATGAAGTCATCATGACCAACCTGCGGCCTAACGACGCTCCCGATCTCGACCCGCCGAACCGCGTCTGGGGCGGTATCGCCGTAAAGGAAATGCTCGAGTGGCTTCACCAGGAAACCGGCTATGCCAGCAAGTGGCATAAACCGGGCACTAAAACCCTGCCCGACGGCCGTCTGCACGGTATCGCCATCACCGGCCACCGCGACTCGCACGGTTCCGTAAACGGTGCTTCCCGCGGCATGATGGTTACCATGACTCCCGACGGTACCTGCTTTGTAAACGTAGGCGGCGCCCGCGGCTGCGAAGGCGGCCCCACCGTCTGCTGTCACATCGTGGCAGAAACCCTCGGCATGAAATATGAAGACGTCAACCTGGGCGAATGGGGCGATACCGATACCAGTATCGACTCCGGCATCCAGGCTGGCTCCGGCTTTACCGGCGGCGCCGGCTCCGCTTCCGTCGGTGCGGCTACCGAAATGCGCGAAAAGCTGTTTGCCCGCGCCATTACCAAGGCAGGTTTCCGCGAAATCGAAGGCATCAAGGTCGAAGACCTGTATGCTGAAAACAGCGAAGTCATTTACCGGCCGGATCCAACCAAGAAACTGACCTACCGTCAGGTGATGGCCGGCACTCCACCCACCGCTGCCAGCGGCAACGGCTGGTCTTCTTCGTTGAGATCCAAATCCGTAGGTGGCGTACCCCAGGGCGAAGTCTGCAACTCTAACGGCAACTCCTGCGCCGCCGCCGAGGTAGCCGTCGATCCCGATACCGGTGAAGTCGAAGTCCTCGGACTCTGGAACGCCGTCGATACCGGCCGTACCGTGTTCAAACGGGGCACCATCAAGGAAATGAGCACCGGTTGTGAGCTCATGATCTGGCAGGCATTGTTTGCCGGCGATGTGTACGACAAGGCAACCGGCGCCCTCATCGGCAGTGAGTATACCGATTCCATGTACTTCACCCCCAAGGATATCATAGGCGAAAACCTGCACGTGCAGGACTTCGAATCCGACGATGCCGCCGGACCTTTCGGCGCCCATGGTATCGGTGAACCCTGCGTCAGCAATTACTCCGCCATCATCTGCGCCATCTTCAACGCCACCGGCCAGTGGATGAACCTGAACAAAGGCCCCTGCACTCCCGACAAAATTCTCAAGAGCCTGGGCAAGGCTTAGGAGGAGCGATAATGAATAAATTTACACATGTGAACGCAACATCAGTTGACGATGCAGTGGCTACCCTGGCCCAGGGCAAAGCAGCCGCGATTGCCGGCGGTACCGATCTGATCACCGTACTCAAAGGTATGGTATCCCCCAATCCGCCTGAGAAACTGGTCAACTTGAAAACCATTTCCGGCCTTGATTATATCAAGGAAGAGGGCGGCATGCTCAAGATCGGCGCCCTCACTACCCTTACCGCCATTGCCAAATCGAGCGTAGTCAACAACAAATACACCGTTCTGGCCCAGGCCGCCAAGGCTGTCGGCGGCCCCGAACTGCGCAATACCGGCACCATCGGCGGCAATATCTGCCAGAAGTCACGCTGCATTTATTTCCGCAACGAGCACAACGACTTCAACTGCCTGCGCAAGAACCCCCAGGGTATGTGCTACGCTATCGCCGGCACCAACACCAAGCACTCCATTTTCGGCGCCGCCGGCGGATGTGTCGATGCCTGCCCGTCAGACACTGCACCGGCCCTGGTTGCTCTCGGTGCCAGTATCGTCACCAGTAAAAGAACTATAGCTGCCGCTGACTTTTTCGAGGTCAAGGCCGCCGATGAAGGCATCAATGTCCTGGATGCCGATGAAATCGTCACCGAAATCCAGGTTCCCGAACCGGCTTCCGGCACCAAGAGCGCTTATGTCAAATTTGCTTTCCGCAAATCTATTGACTTCCCGCTGGTCAGCTGTGCTGCCGTCATCTCCAGCAGCGATGCTTCCATAGTTCTGGGCGGCGTCTACAACACCCCACGCCGGGCTACTGCCGCTGAAGATTCCATCAAGGGTAAAACCATCGATGATGCTTCGGCTACCGCAGCCGGTGATGCTGCCGCCAACGGTTCCGCCGCTCTCGGCATGAACAAATACAAGATCCAAATCGCCAAAACCATGACCAAGCGCGCCATACTTGCCTGCAAGTAACAGGAACCTTTCCAGTAAAAAAACCAGGCCGGGACATCCCGGCCTGGTTTTTTGCTATCTTTCGATCCCTTTTAACGTTATATAACAATAGATAACTTCTTATCAAATATAAGTAAGACAACCACATCGGATTAGTGTATAATTAAATTAAGGGAGGATTGGTGAGATGAAAATTACAGGCAAGTTCAAATTACAGAAAAGATACCTCGCCTTCTTTACCCTGGTGCCTCTGCTGGCCGCTACCGCACTTATAAAAGCTCCGTGCCCCGTGTGCGAAGGAACCGGTGTGGTTTCCAGTACCGGCATGGAACAGGTAGAAGTAACCGAAATGCAGTACCGCGAAATGACGGTGTTTCTGGCGGGATGCGACGCTTACCGTGTCTACCAGTATGAAATAGACCTGGTTTTCGAAAACCATGGCCACGATGATGCCGCTGGTTATGTAAACATGTTCCTTATAGACCACACTACCGGCAAATTGCTCGACAGCCAGTTCACCATCGCCGAGGTGCCAGCCCAGGCTTCCATTGAAAACACCTTTACGGTGTATTTCACCATGAGTGCTCTGATTGATAAACCTGAGATCACCGAAGTACAGGCTAAAATCCTGCTGGGCAATGTAGAGTGCCAGGCATGCAGCGGCTCCGGTGGCATTGCCCTCAATTCCTGGCCGCTCTACAACGAGCTGAAGGATACTTTCATCGAAACCCACCGGGTCGAGCGGCCTTATATGCCACCGTTATGGGTAGAAACCGAAGGCCACGCCGGTGTCGATTACTAGGCCGCATTAAAGCGTTCAAGTAGTGCTAGGGTAATTACGGAGGCGTCAATGGCGAGGCGCATCGCATTTCATGCTGCCGGTTTAATTGTTTCGATCCTGCTCTTGACGGTTGCGTCATGCAACCCCGGGCTTGAAAACAACATACCGCCCGGAGCTGGCAGCAGCCCATCGACAACCGCAACAACCATTCCGCTTTCAGGTTCGACATTTACCGGCCAGGGCGAACCTGAAGACGCTTTACCGGATTGGCACCTGAATGAATGGATTATTCACAGCATCGAAACTGTTCCGGAAAACGCGGTTGCCGGCGAGACTGTCGGGGTATGGACAAATATCTACAGTGCCAATAACGATTACAGCTTTGCCAGCGCCTTTTTGATAGTAAACGGGGAAGTTCTTGACAGCCGCAAACTCATTATTCCCCCGGACGAGGACTTCCCCTTCCTTTTCGAATTCATTCCGAGCCTCCCGGGAGACTATGACGTTTGCGTGAGGATTATTTGTGAAACGAAAACCGCATGCATCGACCCTTTCGACACTGAAGCTTACCTGGTAGATGCCTTTATCCCTATACCGGTCAGCAGTTAAAACAGGCTTAAGAAATCCAGAGAGGTCGGCAGCCACAATCCATAGGCTATCAACCCTATGGTCACCAGGGACGCGAGGCTAAAAGTGAGCACCGCTTTCCAGTTAGATCTTTTCATATCCAAACTCCGTACGGAATATTCATTAACCAGCCGCCTGTGTAAATTCTGTTTGAAATTCCAATCTGGTTCCGCTTCAACATAAATGAGCTTCATGGTCTCTTCGATAAGATTGTTGTCCGGATTATCAGATATCAAGGTTTTACTCCTAAAATTAAATCATGCGGGTTTTCTTGCGTCTTCCATTTCAGATAATTGCGCCTTGAGTTCTTCTCTGGCCCGGGCAAGTATCCCCTCAATGGATTTAACACTCTTGCCCATAATCACCGCGATTTCCACTACCGGCGTTTTATCAATATATTTCAATAGCAGCACCTGTCGATAATGAAGCGGCATCCGCTGCAGCATCTCCTGCAGATGGGTCTTTGCCAGGCTGTTCGATTCCAGGTCTACCGGGTCTATTATTTTTTCAAGTATGTGACCCGGATCGCGCTGATAGTCGCCGAAATACTTAGTATCCAGTTTCTTTTTCCGGTAGTAATCGGCGACTTTTTTATGGGCAATGCTGTACAACCACGTATAAATAGTGCTCCTGCCCTGGTATGACCTGGCCGATTCTATGGCGTTGATGAATATATCCTGGACGATATCCTGGGTGGCTTGCTGGTCCCGGTCGACCTGGTTATAAACAGACCGGTAAATAGAGTCGACATACCTCGAATACAACTCAGCTATTGCTTCGCTGTCTCTTTTAGCAACCCTTTCTATCAGGCCAAGGTCTCCATCTTTCGAACCCATTTTTTGCCGCCTAACTGAAAACAAGAAACTGTATTTTCAAATGATACCATGGCTGGCGGCGCCTTACAATGACCTCCTTTACAATATTTTTTAACGATTTGATTTCTTGCGTACTGTGTAAGCCCCAATTGCTATAAGTAGAACCAGGGCACAAGCCAGGCCGATTATCAGCCACCAGTTCACCCATACGTTGCTGCTGTAGCTTAACGTCAATCCGTTTACTTCGACCGTGTACTCGCCCTGTTTACTGCCTTCTATTTCGAACCTTACCGTTTTACCCGAACCTGGTTCCAGTGACACCTGCCTGGTGTCGATAGTCTGTCCGTTCAATTTCAGATATACGTCGATCGTGCCTGCCTGCCCGCCTTTGTTGGTCACATAAGCTTCGAGTACACTGTTTTCGCCTACCTTGACCACGAAAACAAACGGTTCCCAGAGCCTGGCAACCTGGCGCTGAATACCAATAAAATTGATGCTCAGGTCGGCCTGTTCAGGAGGCGTTACCTGCCGGATAACGGCCAGCAGTGCGTATATGCCCGGCTTCTCAACTTCACCGGTGAAGTCCCCGATCCCAGCCACCACATTCGGCTCTTCCTGCATTACCACCCAGCCGACTTCAATGTTGTAAAAGTCCATGGTAAGGCTTTCGGTATCCGGAGGAAGCTCGTCAATTGTATACCCGATTGTCAGTTCCACCTGTTTGGAGAAAGTCACATCCGCCGGTTCGAGCTTATAGGCAACTATTGCCTGCGTGCCGTCTGCCAGGTCCAGGCTGCCCGCATCGCTGAGCACCAGAAGCGAAACGATATCACCCTGCGAATCGGTACACACGGTGCCGGCACTCATGCTCAAAACGCTGCGCCCGTCTCCACTGGGAGCCTGCATGGGTTCGAGCAGGCTGCCGTCCGGCCCCATCGGAACCCGCGTAATGATTCCCAGGAAATCGACAGTGAAGAAAAGCTGTTCGGGGATGACGGGAGCTTCCCATGTCTTGGAAGCTGTATCAGTCACCTGGGCTGTAGCACTTGCCCTGACAACCGTTACTCCACCTTCGGATGAAGTAATCGTTGCCTGCGCTTTACCGTCCCTGCCGGTTTGCGCCTGGGATTCGGTAAAGCTTCCGGGACCGCTTTCAATAATCCAGTTGATGGTAACCCCTTCCAGCGGGTTGCCGTAACCGTCGGTAACTGACGCGGTCAGGATATGATTGGTTTCGACGGGGTTGACAGCCGTCTCCGGGGCAAGGTCAAGGTTTGCCGGCGGGCCGGCTATCCAGGTTTTTTCGGCATCCTGGTACAATTCTCCGCGCAAGATGCTGGCTCTTACAATGGACGTACCGGGTGAAGTAGAAATAATGGTGGCTGTCGCCTGACCGTTTTCGTCAGTGAAAGTAATCCTGTCGGTCATAAAAGATGAAGGGCCGTCCAGGATACTCCAGAATACCCTTTCGCCGGGTACGGGATTCCCGGACTCGTCGTAAACTGTTGCCGTAAACAGGTGTTCATCCCCTACTACATTGGTCGCCTGCGTGGGCTCCAGCACCAGGGTATAGTTGTATATGATTACCCACTGCTTGCTGGCAGTATCGGTAAGCGCACCTGTAGTGGCACGTATGATGGTGGTACCGGTTATATTCGATGTGATAACCACGTCTGCCTGGCCTGAGCTGTCGGTCGCATTCGCTGTGCTTACGAAACTACCCGGCCCGCTTTCTATGCTCCAATCCAGGTCAGCGCCGGCTACCGGATTTCCGTACTGGTCGGTTACAGTAGCTGTTATCTGATGAGTGGTACCCACCGGGTTGATTGCGGTTACGGGTGCCAGTTCCAGGTTTGCTGCTGCGCCTGCAACCCATAATTTGGTAACGTCGTCAAAAGTCGCGGCGTCTAGAGCCGCCCTTACAATCGTAGTGCCCGGTGTTGTAGAAGTTATAACCCCTTCAGCGCGGCCGCTGGCGTCGGTGATAGTTTCGAAAGTAATGAAATCTCCCGGCCCGCTTCTGATTGTCCAGGTAACGGTTTCCCCTTGTATAAGGGTTCCAAGGTTATTTCTTACAGTAGCGATCATTGCATGGTTGGTACCAACCGGGTTTATGTCAAACTCGGGTTCGAGATCGATTATCAGGAAAGTTTCGGTGCCGACTACATTAAGGATTGCGGTATCTTCAAGTCCTGCGTAATTACCGGTAACCGTATATGTTCCTGTGTTAACCGGAGTTATAGAAGAACCGGTAAATGCAGCCCCGGGTGTTCCGGAGATGCTGAAAATAGTAGATGCAGTTACGTCACCTAGTGAATTGTCGTATTGATCGAATGCTTCGGCGGTATACGCCTGTGTTGCGCCCGCACTAATAGTAGCTGACGGCGGACTAACAATAATATAACTTGGTACAACTGCCGTCCAGGTCTTGGTGGCGGTGTCGGATACCTCGGGGCTCGAGCCGGTGACCATCGCCTTGACGGTGGTGGTGCCGACTGCGGTCGAGCTGAGTACCGCGGTGGCCTGGCCGCTGGAGTCGGTGGTGGCGGTTGGAGTGCCGACCCAGGCGCCGGGGCCAGATTCTATCGACCAGGTGATGGGAGCGCCGGGTACCGGGTTGCCGTACTGATCTTCGACGGTGGCAGTGAAGGTATGGTTGGTGCCTACCGGGTTGGAGTCGGTGGCCGGGGTAAGGTCGAGGCTGGCGGCGGTGCCGGCCGTCCAGGTCTTGGTGGCGGTGTCGGATACCTCGGGGCTCGAGCCGGTGACCATCGCCTTGACGGTGGTGGTGCCGACTGCGGTCGAGCTGAGTACCGCGGTGGCCTGGCCGCTGGAGTCGGTGGTGGCGGTTGGAGTGCCGACCCAGGCGCCGGGGCCAGATTCTATCGACCAGGTGATGGGAGCGCCGGGTACCGGGTTGCCGTACTGATCTTCGACGGTGGCAGTGAAGGTATGGTTGGTGCCTACCGGGTTGGAGTCGGTGGCCGGGGTAAGGTCGAGGCTGGCGGGAGGCCCAACTGTTACCAGGGTTGTAGCAGTATCCGAATTGTTATTCGGATCATGTTCGCTCGAAGTAGTTGTTATGGAAACGGCGTTTATTACGGATACTCCCGGAGCAGTTGAGGAGTTGATATCGGCCTGAAAACTGAAGGATCCGGATGCGCTGGTACCCACGGTACCCAGGCTCCAGGTTATAGTATTGCCGGATAATGTACCCCCACCTGTTATGTTTGTAATATTAACGAGGTAACTTGGTACATCATCGATAATCTGCACATTGTCGGCAGTTTTTTTATTGCTGATATTTTGATAATTGATAGTATAGGTGAGTGTTTCACCGGGAGCAGCAGATGCCTTGTCGACCGTTTTGGAAATGCTCAAATCAGCACTGTCTACATTTTGGACAATGAGTGTTTTTACCATGGCATCCCAGCTGAAACCCGGGCAATTGGTTGAGGTAGCTGTAATCAGGGTTGCATGAAGCGTCCCGGGATTGCTGCCCGGGGCAAGCTGGAAATTAACGTAGAAACCAAAGGATTGACCGGGGGATAAGGCTCCTGTACTGGTTATGACAGCATTACTTAAATTATAAAAGGTAATAGAGCTCCATAACGGAGTCGAACCGGTCGTCGATGATTCTATGCTGTCGGAACCGGATAGATTGAACGTATCGGTTGTGCCGCCGGTATTGGTCAACCGCATATAATAGGTTATACCGGAAGGTGTTGAGGATTTTACTTCTCCGTAAAGAAACGGGGAACCCGGACCGGTCCATTCCTGGGGTATGTTCCAGGTTGCTTCGCAGGTGATGGCGCCCACCGGCACCGCACCCAGGGGTAAAAAGGTCTGGGCGATAAACACCAGCAGCAGGGTCAGCCTGAAAACCAGGCTGCTTCCTTTTAACATGGTACTTATACTCTCCATAGTACTACTCCTTTTGCCAAAATCCGATGGGTATATTACTTTAGTTTACTTGCCTTCTATATATTAGTCGTATGAGACCCTCAAAATCCCTCAAAAGTACTATTACTTTTTGCTAATTTTCTCATTACAAATTTACCCCCGCAAAACAGGACTATTACGCTATTCAAACCAGGCTGGATCAATGGTCAAATTAATGTATGAAAAAATACTTTGTGGTAGCTTTTGTGGCAGTAATTGCCGTATGCATTACTGCTTTTTCTTTATTTAATCCAGCCGCTACAGAAGCCCGGGAAACTTTGCCGGGGCTGAACGAAACGTCCGTCGCCGCCGATGATTCAATATCTCCACTCGCCGGCATTCTCGACAGTGAACCGGTATCACCGGCAACCGTTATTAACAGCGGAGAGCTCAGCCGGCAATGGGGTTTGGGCTATCTGTCCGTAGAAACTATGTGGACGCTTACTCTTGGCAGTCCGGAGGTTGTTGTTGCCGTACTCGACACCGGTATGGATCCCAGCCATCCCGAGTTTGCCGGACGTATAAAGGGAACTGCAAATTTTTCAGGTTCTGAAACAAGCGGAGATTTATACGGCCATGGCACCCATATAGCCGGTATAATCGGAGCCGCACTGAATGACAGCGGCATGGCCGGGGTTGCCCCGGGTGTCAGCTTCCTAAATGTCAAAGTAGCTGAAGACAACGGCACATGCAGTGTCGACAGTGTCGCCCGCGGTATAAAATGGGCTGTGGATAACGGCGCCAGCGTTATCAACATTTCCATTCAACTGGCTGAAACGTCTCAAGCACTCCAGGAAGCGGTTGAATACGCACAAAACAAAGGTGTGGTTATTGTAGCCGCGGCCGGCAATAACAGCCCCGGAAAGACGATCTATCCAGCCAGTTATTCTTCGACCGTCACGGTCACTGCACTGACCCCGGAGGGGAAACTTGCGCCTCTGGCAAACGCTGGCGAATGGGTAGATTTTGCTTTACCGGGTTATAAAATATACTCTACGCTACCGGGCGGTAATTACGGTTACGAGACCGGTACTTCGTTCGCTACAGCTCACATGAGCGGATTCATAGCCTTGCTCTACAGCCTGGTCCAGGACGAAGACGGTTCCGGAAACATCTATGAAGAAGTACTGGCCCTGCTGGATGATTTTTCTCTGACCAGCGAAATCTCCGGTTATCAGTTGAAAACCCTGGATCCGGGCATTATTGCCAGATAGCCAGCAGACATTTCCCCGGAGTTTTAGCGGGATACATGTTTTCTCCCCGTCAATGAAGCGGTCCTGCATTTCCTACACCAGGTATGCCTGTTATAATACAACCTGCACTAATGCCCACCGGGATTGCCAGCGGCATTATTCAGAAGGCCAGATATCATGCGAGGAAAAGGAGGAAAAACCATGGAAGCCGGGTTTTATTGCTGGGCAAAGTGAAACACGTGCCGTCAGGCAAAAGAGTTTCTTTTGCAGAAGAGATTTGCGCTCAAGGAAAGGGATTTTTTTAAAGAGCCTTTCAACCGCGGGGAAATTGAAGCTTTGCTCCAGGGGAAACCAGCCTCGGCAATGTTCAACTTCAAAAGCCCCAATTTTAAAAAACTCGGCCTTGAGGCGGATAATCTGGGTCATGACAAGCTCATTGAACTTATGCTGGGAGAACCTCGTTTGGTCAAAAGACCGGTAGTGGTTATAAACGGTTTAACCTATTTTGGAGCCAGCAAAAAAATACTGGAACAGGTACCCGGACTGGCGTAGACCTCAACGTGAAAGAGGCTTTGGTAAGCCTCTTTCACGTTCTCGGAAACCACCGTCATATTATTCGGCGAACACCCTGACTTTGCCGTCCTTGCCGTCTACATCGACTTCAAGTTCCCTGAGCGCTTCGATTATTTCTTCAACATCTGCGTCTTTGATGTTTTTGAAGTTGATGTTCACCCCTTTTTCCTTCAGCGCGTCTTCTACCTGGCCGGCTGCGCTTTCGGGCATCAGGGAGGTGAGTTTCATACCGGCTTTTATCAGGGATACCGGTACCCGTATGTTGACTTTTCCAGCCCCTTCTACAGCGGAACCCTGTGACGGGTCTACCAGAACACGCAAATAGCGTATTTTACGGCTGGTTTCAGCTGGCTTTTCTTTCTCTCCTTCCTTATCTATCACCGAAAGAAGTTCCAGGGCTTCGGCAGAGTTGATCTTGCCAGTTTCCAGCATTTCCAGTATTCTTTTTCTATTGTCCGACATCTTTATCACTCCTTTTTATTCAGGTTAGACTAAACAGTATTTTTCGGCGTTTGTCTTCAATTTCGACTTTCAAACCGCGCAGATTAGCCAGCAACTGCCAGAAATAGTAAAGGGCGGTAAAAGGCAAGCCAGCCTTGCCGGCGGGAATCAGGACAATAGTTCCCGCCAGCAGAAACGGAAGCAGTAAAATCACTACCGGAACAAGCAACAGGTAAACCAGGAACCATGGCAGCCATAAGCCGATATATCTCCTGCCGGAGGGGATTCTCAGGTGTAAAATCATCGGAGGGCAGCTCATCCCTTCAACCTCCGAATTGCTTCTGCCGCGGTTATTTCACCCCGCTCCAGCATGCCAACTACATCTTCCCGGCCTGCGTCTTTCACTTCCGGCATATTAACCGCTTCCACCATGGCAAGCTTCGAAGCCAGTTTATCCAGCCGGTTCTTAACAGTCGGATAACTTATCCCGAAAAGGCGTTCCATGTGTTTGATCGAACCATGTGCTCCGATAAATGCCATTACAAAAACCTGATCTTCCCAGGGTAGCTGTGCCAGGGGCGGCAGCAGGAACTCGCCCTCGATGGCAATTCCGCTCGAGGAAACCTTCACCCGTTCAACCGTAATTTCCGATCCCCCGGTTAATTTCGTCAGTTCCGTCCATTCCTTCACCATAAGCACCTCTTGATTCATTATTTAATTAATTATATCCATGGTTATTAATTTTGTCAATAGTTAGTTTAATATTTTTAATTTTGTACCGTATATTAATTAAATTAACCTTTAAGGCCTCCGGGTAAGGGCATCCTTCGAAGCTAACTTAATCCAGCCTGAAACGTTAATACTGGATGAAGCAATAATTCAAGGGGGAAGAAAAATGAAAAAATCTTTCATCGCCACGGTAATTGCCCTGGTAATACTGCCTGTTCTGGCAACGGCCTGCACTACCCAGGTCAGCGGCGACCAGAACATGCTGACCGAAGCAGAAGCGCAGCAACAGGCTGAACGGTTCCTCAAGGACTCCCCTACCTTCGTTTTCGACGGGATCGAATCCAGCCTGAAACTTTCTGAAGTGCTCTACCCGGATATCGAAAATGCCTGGACTTTCGTTTTCGAATTCGAGTGCCGCCAGGCCGGCTACGGAGACAGGAGCGGGCAGGTGCTTCTCCAGGTAATTACCCCCCACGAAGCGATGATAACCATCGAACAGGGTGCTGTCAAAACTGCTTTGCTGGACAGCCGGTGGGATATGAAAACTCAGCAATTGATTGATTGAACGGCAAACCCATTAAGCGGCCAGGGCTGGAAATTTCCAGCCCTGTTTATTTTTTGGAAGGGTCAATAACCCGGGCTAAGGCTGGCAGGACTCTGCGTGCTTTTTGACCGCCGCCAGCCGTCTTTTCAAGCGGTGAAACCTTAAAAAACCGGCTATGATTGTTAAAGCTGCGACAGGTAACAGAATCCAGCCAAACGTCTGCACAAGTGTATCCTGGAAAAAATGAATTAAAGCCGCACCTGCACCGGCAAAAGCGATGGAGGTGCGCACGTAAGCCAGCAGGGTCCTTTCATTGGCGAGTACGGTACGGTCCAGCGCAAGGTGATCTCTCAGAATCATTCCCCCGCTCTCCAAACCTTTGTATAGTGCTTCATTCATTACAGTCCCCTTCATTATAACAATCTATTTATGCCGGATATTTTACACCAGCGTACGGCTTGAGCCAACTTATTAACGCTAATGTTTTTCAACCGCAGGCGAAGCGGCGGGTGTTGACTTGGCCCATGGGCAACAGCATAATGAAGCAGGAGGCAATGAACACGGGAAAGCATGATTGAACACAATGAACTTATAATCCTTCTGCTCGGGTTAGGGGTACTGGTGTTCATCCGGTTGAATATATCCCACCTGCGACAGGTGGCAGCCTTTAGAGTGCTGCTTGCCAGCTACGGAGTTGTAGTCGGCGGTTTTATCTTTACGGTCCTCGAGGGCATCGGCTGGGAAAAGCTGTTCAATATTCTTGAACACATAAGCTACATGGCAAGCATCCTGATGCTGCTGATATGGTGCTGGCTGGTATTTGTCCGTAAAGCGAAAAACCGGCAATGAATATAGCAGTTTTTGATGTTATTTCGACAATTGCCGGATTGTGCGCCCTGCTCCTGCTGATTTGCAGATGGAAAAAGGCTCTAACCAGGAACACCCGGTTAATTCTGGGCGGCCTTATGCTGGTTAATATTTGTTTTACCCTGTGCCTTTTCTTTAAATGGTCCGGCATCAACACCGGACTGGTGATTATCGAGGATTCCGTCGGTATGCTTTTACCTCTCTGGTGGGCTTTTGTGTTTTACGCGCTGATGGGAGAATCCATTTCGAAAGCCTCGGGTGAAAGGGAAGCGGCTCTTAAGAAAGAAATCACCGAACGGCAGGCGGCAGAAGAAAGGGTAAAACATTCCAACCTGGAACTGATGAGCATTACCGAAAACTTCAGCGGCGGACTGCTGATGGAAACCCCCCAAAGAACAATCGAGTTTGTCAATGCCGCCTTTTGCCGGATGTTTGCCATACCGTTTGCGCCCGAACAACTAATCGGCAGCAACTGCCGCGAGGCAGCCGAACAGTCCGGGCTCCTTTTTAAGAATCCTGCGGATTTCTCTGCCGGAATAGAGGCCATCATTAAAGCCGGAGAGAAAACACAGTTCGAGCTGCTCGAAATGAAGGACGGCAGATATGTGGAAAGGGACTATGTTCCGGTTCTGGACAAGGATAACCTGCTTTATCACTTGTGGATATACCGGGATGTTACCCGCCGGGTGAAGGCGGAAAAAGCGATAGAGCATGCCGCCAACGAATGGAGGGCCACTTTCGACTCCATCTCCGACATGATAGCCATAGTAGACAACGAATTCCGAGTGCTCAGGGTAAATAAAGCTTTCGCCGCGCGATTCGGCAAAGCTCCAAAGGAGTTAATCAACTCACTGTGTTATCGAATCGTGCATGGCTCCCTGGCTCCCAGGGAGGATTGCCCGTACACCAAAGCCAGCCAGACCGGCAGGCCGGCTACAACCGAATTTTATGAACCGGCTATGGGAATTTCGATAGAAGCTACCGCTTCTCCTATATATATTGAAGACAGCCGGCAAGCGGGTGCGGTACTGGTAATACGCGATGTAACCGATCGCAAAATGCTGCAGCAGCAGCTGGTATTACAGGACCGGCTGGCTTCAATAGGCGAACTGGTTTCCGGGATAGCCCATGAATTGAACAACCCTCTTACCAGCGTTATCGGTTTTTCGGATCTTTTACTGCAGCGGGATTTCCCGCCGGATGCAAAGGAAGAGTTGGATTATATTAATAAAGAAGCCCGGCGCAGCGCCGCCATAGTCAAAAACCTGCTCGCTTTTTCCAGGCAGCATCCCCAGGAGAAGGCCGCGGTCGACGTGAATCATATAATCAGCCAGGTGCTCGAATTGCGGGCTTATGCCGCCCGGAACAAGAACATCACCCTGGTATCCGATCTTGCCGGGGCGCTGCCGCCGGTATTGGCCGACGCCGGCCAGCTTCAGCAGGTTTTTCTGAATATAGTTCTTAATGCCGAGCAATCCATAAGCGCGGCTCGCGGCGGAGGCACTTTAACCATTAAGACCGGCCGGAGAGATGGGCAGGTGGCAATAAGTATAAACGATGACGGCGAAGGTATCCCCGAAGAATTCATGGACCGTATCTTCAACCCGTTTTTTACCACGCGGGACACCGGCAAGGGCACCGGGCTGGGGCTTTCCATCTGCCACGGCATCATTACCCAGCACCAGGGCAGGATATCGGTTCAAAGCAAGCCGGGCAAAGGCACGACGGTTTTAATCGAATTGCCGTCTATTGAATGACGCAGCAGTCGACCAGGCTCATGGCTGTAAGAGAGCCCTTGAACCTGCCTCGTATGACTACCGGCTGGCCCCATTCAAGCGAACGCAGCTGAAAGGCGTCTCCGGAACTGAACATGCACTTGATAGACCGGAACAGGTTCTGGTCATTGCCGGTCAGATTAATGTACTGAAAATCACGGTTTTCCCTGAAGCTTATCATGGCTACCATGCCGGACAGGGCCAGGACGTGATTGTTGTATTTGGCATCGGCTGCCGAGTCGTTTAGCTGATAGGCTTCCAGCAGTTCTTCGACAGTTATGTCAATAGCAACAACCGGCTCCGGTTCGGTTTCCATAATTGATGCCTCTTCAACCGTTTCCTGAACCTCACCTGGTTGCTGAACCGGTGCCTGGAGGCATGCCGCCTGCTCATCGACAGGAGTACAGGGCTCCGGAAGCGGAATTACCTGTTCCTGTTCACAACAGGTTTCCCCGGGATTTTCACCATCGCGGCCAATTGCTTGATTCAAGAACGTTTCTTCGTCTTCGGTCATGAGGATTTCGCCCGCTTCCGAAGCTTCTGCCGGTGGAGCCTGGTTGTCAGGCAGGTCTATACCTGTGCCAGCAAAGAAATCAGGTTCTTTTTGGCTGTCTTCACGTTCAAGAGCTCTGATAGCCCGCCTTTCAGCCAGCAACTCGGAATAGGTTTTTTCGAGCCTGTTGCCTGTCTTCAGCGGATACCCGCACAAGGGGCAGGCCCAGTCCAGGGTAGCCAGCGTTTTCCGGCCGCAATTCTTACACCGTTCCATATGCCGATCCTGTTATTAAAATTAATCAGGCTTAGTTTATAACATTAAAGCTGCGAATGCCAGCCCTGCAAGCTGATTTAATACCTGGTGGTGTTGATTTTACGTGCGGACTGTAAAAGGTTTATCATGTATTTCGATGTTGTTACTCGCCCATACCGGTATTACTGCCGGTTGTGCCTGGCTTACCGGCAAAGCTGCTCCTTTCCTGCGTTCAAAAAAGTCAGCCAGCGGAGCAGGCAAAATCACTAGCAGGCCCTTACCGGGCAATCCGGCAATATCTATAGACTACCGCTTGCTTTTCCTGGGTTCGATGCTGCCGGATATCATAGACAAACCTCTTGGATTGTACTTTCTGGCTGACCAGTTGAGCAACGGCCGGATTTACGCCCACACCCTTTTGTTCGCCCTGTTACTGCTTTTGTCCGGGTTCGCTCTGTACCTGGCGGGCAGGAATACCGGGGGGCTGGTGCTGGCAGGTGGCGTTCTTGCCCACCTGGTGCTGGATGGAATGTGGGATACACCCCATACATTCCTGTGGCCGCTGTACGGCTTTACCTTCGATAAACATCCTGCCGGAGACTGGCTGCCCGGTATCTTCGAAGCATTGACAAGCGAACCTTCGGTGTATATTCCGGAGATAATTGGAGCATTGCTGCTTCTGGCTTTTTTCCGGCAGTTACTGCGCGACAGGCGAATGGGTGAATTTTTCAAAACCGGGCACGGGCGTTAATTTCCACCTCACGGTAATTTTTCAGACGGGCAAAGCTGATTCTGCTTGACAACAATACGGTAGCGGTGATAGCCTCAAGGTGCTGTTAAACCGGGACCGCTGAAACATGTTTTCCTGCCTGAAAATACACGCGTGACCCGCACCGGCAGGCTAGGGTTGATATGTTTATTCATAATAAATAAATTCAACAATGAGTACGCTGTCAGAAAGGCCTGTATCGAAGGGCAGGAAGTGGCTGTGGCTGATAACCAGCTTTTTTCTCTGCCTTTGTCTCACGTTTTCCGGTGTATTAAGCGCACTTGCCATCAGCCCGTTTATAAAAACCACGCAAAGTGTCGACCTCGAAAACTTGAGGGGCGTAACCGATTCCTGGGTAATCAAAGACGGGGCCACCTACAAGATGTGGTTTACCCATCCCAAGACCGACATCACGGAATCGCAGCTAGCGGGGCTCATCTCCGGGCTGGGCCTGGATGCCATACTGGATGCGCTGAACAACCAGGACCTGCCGGCGCTGCTGGACCACCTTTTCGGACTGGATGCGGCAACTGTATACAACCTTCTCAGGGATACCTCCACCGTAATAGGCTACGCAACCTCGCTGGACGGCATAAACTGGACGGTGCAAAATCCTGAAGTGCTTTCTGCTCCGGTTGAAAACGAACTGCAGAGCGTAGCCGCTCCGTGCGTTATTTTCAACGGCAGCGAGTACGAAATGTGGTACTCAAGGTCCACCACCGGGTTCTCCCAGGCTGAAATCGCCCAGATTCTAACCGACCTGGGAAGCATCGACGACCAGGATGTAGCAGACGCCATTGTAGATATCATAAACGGCAACCGTACCGTCGTCGACTACGCGACCTCGTCCGACGGCGTCAGCTGGACGGTAGAAGCAACGTCGGTTATGAGCAGCAACGGGCCTTACCTCGGCGATAATGTAGGCGCACCCTGCGTGCTGTTCGATGGCTCAGATTACCGGATGTGGTTTTCCAGCGTAAGCACCGGAATTACCCAGGCGACGATCGAAGACCTGGTGGCGGATTTGGAAAACGTTGCCCCTGAAGACCTCTGGGATCTCCAGGCCGGCTTGGTCGGCAGTATCGGGTATGCCGAATCGGCCGACGGCGCCAGCTGGAGCAGCGTTGATCATGATATCTTTTCCAAGGGTGCCGGTTTACTCAACGCCGTCACCACTCCGTGTGTCATTACGGATGGCGCCGATTACCAGATGTGGTACACATACGGGGTGACAGACTTTACCCGCAGTGATATCAGCCCGGTTCTGGCCGAACTGAGCGCTATCGATATCGGCTATCTCCTGGACCTGCTGGAGACCGAAGATTACGAAACTCTGATCGAGGAATTCACCGGGATTATAGACAATGACATTACCGAAACAAAAGCGCGCCTCGCCGGCACCACCACCAGGATCGGTTATGCATCTTCAGGCTCCGGCATCGACAGCTGGACCGAGGACGGCAACTACGGTTTGAACCCTGTTGCTGATACGCCCTGGTCGAGCATCGGCCGGCCGTGCGTTATCCGTACCGGCGAGTTTTACCAGATGTGGTTCACGCAGGGTATAAACGACCTGACGGCCCAGAACCTGGTGGATCTTTGGCAGGGAACGATTTGCACCGTCAGTTATGCTTCCACCGGAGAAATTCTCGAGCTGGCTGCCGGCTGGAACTTCATCGGCTTGCCGCTTAACCCGGTTCCGCCGGACACAGACGAAGTCCTGGGCGATATTATAGGAAACGTTCAGACGGTTTGGGCTTATGATGCGGCGACTGGCCTATGGCGTTATTACACCACGATACCAGGAGCGCCACAGGGGACTCTGCTGGAAATGGAAACGGGTGTCGGGTACTGGATTGAACTAATCAGCCCGGCAAACCTTAATATTTTTGGAGCAGAACCGGAATACCCCTTCGAAATAGCGCTGGTCGCAGGCTGGAATCTTGTTTCATTGCCGAAAACTCCCAATCCCCCTGCCACCGAAAATGTGCTCTCTGGCATTATGGAAAACGTTCAAACAGTTTGGGTTTACGATGCCGCAACAGGCATGTGGAACTATTATACGACCATACCAGGCGCTCCGCAGGGAAACCTTATCAATATGACCGAAGGTAAAGCTTACTGGATAGAAATGACGGCGTCGGATACACTTATTATCAACTGAAGGGGTATTCCTTGAAAATAACAGGTACGCGAACTGGAAGAATGGAGGGGAAAATGAAGATACTGATAAGAAGTATCCTTCTAGTGATAGCTTTATCTCTATTACTACCAATGAATGTCGTATATGCATTCCCCCCTATTCCACAGGTGTTTTTTGGCAGTGTTACCTTAGATGGTTCTCCCGCTCCGGATGGCACCAGCGTTACTGCCGAAATGAACGGCAGGACAGCCGGCAGCGATACTACCAGCGGTGGTCAGTACAGCCTGACGATCAATACTATTGACGGTGATTCGAATGGAGATACCATCAACTTTTTCGTTAATGGTTATGCTGCTGGCAGCACGTCTTTTCAATCAGAGGGTTTTACAGAACGCAACCTTTCCGCCAGCAGCCCGCTGCCTCAGCACACCCTAACCATGGCGGTAGACGGCCAGGGGACCACCAGCCCCTCGGTGGGCAACCACACCTACAACGAAGGGCAGTCGGTCAGCATCAGGGCCAATCCGGCCAATGGCTGGCGCTTCGACCACTGGGAGGGTGATGTTAACAACCCGGCTTCGGCAAACACCTCCGTCACCATCGATGGCGACAAGACAGTGACAGCCGTGTTTGAAGAAATTCCAACGCACACTCTTACCATGGTAATCAACGGGGAAGGTTCGGTTTCCCCTTCTCCGGGCACTCATGAATATGAAGAAAACGATATGGAAACCATATCAGCCACCCCCGCCGATGGCTGGCGTTTCGTAAACTGGTCCGGGGATGTAGCCGACCGGAATTCGGATTCCACCACGGTGGTTATGGATGATGATAAAACGGTGACCGCCAATTTCGCCCCCCGTGACTCATTCACCCTGACCATCGATATCGAAGGCAGCGGATCTACCAGCCCGGCGGCAGGCACCCACACCTATGCCCGGGACCAGGTGGTTGAAATTACCGCTGTTCCCGCCTCCGGCTTCAAATTCGACTCGTGGACAGGGGAAGTTGCCGACCCGTTATCCCCAGCGACCACGGTAACCATCAACGCGGACAAAAGCATTGCCGCCCGTTTCGTGCCGCTCACCTACCATGAACTTACCATTGCAGTGAACGGCAGCGGCACCACCGAACCCGTGCCAGGGGAACACAGTTTCACCGAAGGACGGGAGGTTTCCATAAGCGCCCTGCCTGCCGCAGGGCACCGTTTCACCGGGTGGACGGGCGACGTCACCGAACCCGGAGCAGCCACCACTACGGTCATAATGAACGGTGATAAAACAGTAGTTGCCAATTTCGAAGAAATACCGCCGGAACAGGTGTTTATAAGCGTCGATGTAGCTCTGGTTACCCGAAGCGAAGCCCTGATAAGCTGGGAAATGAGCAAACCGGTTACCGGGACGGTTGAATACTGGACCGGCAGCGAAGCTAAAAAGACGGTCAGTGCCGGTGATGACTATAAAAGCATTCATCTGGCCCTGCTGGAAGGCCTGGAGCCGGGCAATACCTACAACTTCATCATAACCACGTGGGATGAAATCGGCAACGAAGTTGCTTCGCAGCAATACTCCTTTGCTACTGCCTACAACGAGGCCCGGTTCTTCATAACCGGGTGGGATTCGAGCGTTGCCGTAAACGAGTCCGGCAGGCAGGTTTCGGTTGAAGTGACCGTAACCAATACCGGGGATGTGGCCGGCGGTTATGAAGTGGTACTGATTCTGGATGGCAGCGTCATCGATACCGGCAATATCACTATCGAACCCCAAACTGAAAAATCCGTCAGTTTTTCCACTTCGGTCGAAACAATCGGCTCTCATACCGTCGAGGTAAACGGTTTTGTGTTCAGCTTCGAAATCCCTGAAGAGCCGGTCCCGCCTGAACCCGAACCGGAGCCCGATGATTCCACTCCGTGGCTGGAAACAAACTGGCCATGGCTGCTCGGAATAGTGATGGGTATCGTTCTTGTCATGGTTATCGTTATAATAATACTGCGGCACTACTATTATATCGTAACATTCATCCGGCGGTAACTGTCACGCAATATGAAAATACCGGCAATACTGCTTCAGTTCCTGCGGTTCACCGGACCGGCTATAATCACGAGTTTACTGATAGCCGGTTTTACGCCTGCCTGCCCGTCACAAGCCGCTTCGCTAAACCCGGCGGATTACTTTGCTTACACCTACAGCATTTCGATGAGCAAATATTATGTGCAGCGTGGTGAGATTTTTTACGCTACCGTAACCGGAGAAGCCACCTGCATCAAAGATGCTCCGTTACACCCGACGGAAGCCTATATCAAGGGCCGGATTATAGCCCGGCACATTGAAACCCAGACACAGTACACACTCAATTCCAGCTATTCCCTGACCATTTCACCGGTGCCTTCCGTTGAAGGCGACAGCATTACCGCTTCGCAGGAATTGCCCCTGTATTTCCCCTGGGACAGCCTTGCAGGTGAATATGAAATCAGCGGAGAACTGATCGAAGCCAGGTTCAAAGCCGGAGGGCTCTGGTTCGACGCCACCGGCTACTTTCCCCAAACCCAGAGCATGGGCAATGCCTTTTACGCAATACCGGAACCGGTGCCCCCTTCACCCCAGCCGCCACCGGCTACCACTACTTCCGATGAAACACCGGTGCAACCACCGCCAGCACCCACCACTTCCCTTCCGGAACCGGGACCGGAGCCCGAGCCTTCGCCGGAGCCCGAACCTGTGCCCGAGCCACCGCCTGAACCGGAGCCGGAGCCAGCAGGCCCTTCAATTCCCGTTATTCCTCAAGGCTCTACCCGGATAACCGGATATTTAAACCAGGAAGGACAGCTTGGAACTGTTCTGGTTATGTCATCTCCGGATGAAATGGCAGCGCTGGAATTCGAACCGGGCTGCTCCATGGCGGGATCCGACGGTGACGCCCTGGTCTGGTTGATGCTTGCCGGCAAAACGGAGATTCCGGACCCCGCCGACCTAAACCGGCAGGCGGGGTCCGCTTATGAAATTCTTCCGGGATTCTCCCGGTTCAATCCTTTCGGAACCTTGAGCATCCGTTACCACGATTCCCAGGTGCCACCCGGAATGAATGAGGCCGAACTGATGATGGCCCGTTGGGACAATCCGGGGCAGGAATGGATAATAATCGACTCCTGCCTGGTCGATACTGACAGCAACACAGTCAGAACAACAATTTCAGAAGCGGGCATATATGCCATACTGGCTCCGGTTTCCCCTCCCGAATTTAGCGTTACCAACTTGAAGGTTTCTCCGGCGGAGGCTGCCCGTGGAGAGATGGTAACCATTCAGTGCACCGTTACCAATACCGGCAACATTGCCGGATATTACGAGCTGGTTCTGAAGTTGAACGGCCAGTTACAGCAGGTGAAACGCATTTCCCTTGGCGGCGGCGGCAGCCAGGTGGTAAACTTCGGCATTGTACGCTATTCTACCGGCATCATCGATGTGAATATCAACGGTGCCGTGGCAAGTTACAGGATTACCAGTGATGAATATTCATCAACCTACACTCCATCTACCAAACCGTCCTCAGGCCCGGACGAGCCGGTATTTTACTGGATATGGGTCGTGTACGTATTAAACGCAGTTTTAATGATCGTTATCATATTCCTTGGCCGGAAGTGGATAGGCAGGCAACTGCTCAGGCTTCGAACAAAGTTGTTAAACCGTGACCAACATTGAACCCGGCAATCCGGGCAAAGAAGGAAAAATGCCGCCAGAGACGGATATAACCTATTCGGTAAGGTGCGACGAACCCGACCGCTACCTGGTCGAAGATATGGTAGTTTCCGGAGCCCGTATTTCTAAAACGACCCTCTATCCGGGCAGGTCCACCCGTGGCCATTGCCACACTCATCCCGAACTGTATTATTTTCTCTCCGGGCAAGGCACCATAGTCATTGGTACGGACCGGTCTGCAGCCTCTCCCGGCGCAACAGCTTTCATTCCGGGAGACAGTTTCCACCAGGTTGTCAACGGCTCCGGCCGGAACCTGGTGTTTTTATGCATATGGTGACTTCTTTTGCCCGTGTCACGGGTATGGTTTATAATCTGTCTTGATGATAGACCTTGTTCTGATAGTCGTTCTTTCTGCCATACTGGTTCCACTGGTCGAGTTTACCTCCGGGGCCGGCAGGATCATACTGGGGCTTGTTTTCATCCTGTTTTCCCCCGGTTACAGCCTTATTGCCGCCCTGTTTCCTTCTAAAGATTCTCTCGGCGCTGTAGAAAGGCTGGCACTGAGCATCGGCCTTTCCATAGCAACCGTACCTCTAATCGGGCTGGCTTTGAACTACACGACGCTGGGCATACGCTTATACCCGGTTCTCCTGTGCGTTCTGGCTTTCATTTTAATAATGGTTGTCATTGCCTGGTACCGGCGCAGCCGGCTGCTCCCGGAAGAGCGCTTCCAGTTGAACCTCAGGCAAAAAACGGAAACTCTCCGCCGTTCCTGGTCATCCCAGGGAAGGCTGGATAGAATTCTCAACATAGCGCTGGCGGTAGCCATCACGGGGACACTGGTAACCCTGGCCTACGTTGTAGCCAATCCCAAAGTCGGTGAAAAATTTACCGAGTTCTATATCCTGGGAGCCGAAGGCAAGGCTGACGACTATCCGCAAAACGTCATCCTGGGTGAGAGCGCCTGGGTCACGGTCGGCCTGATCAACCGGGAGCAGGAACCGTCTGTTTATAACGTTGAAATTAGCATCGATGGCCAGACCGCAGCAACGCTCGATCCGGTATCGCTCGAGCACGATGAAAAACACGAAACCAGGGCTGAATTTACGCCCTCCAAAACCGGGCAAAACCAGAAAGTGGAATTCAACCTGTACAAAAACGGCTCACCCGAAGTGTACCTGAGCCTGCATATCTGGATAGATGTCCTGAGCCCGGGTTAATACCTCCGGTATCGAAATAGTACTTTAGTTCATGTTATCAATATTTTTTCAATCAGCTTTGGAAATAGTTGACAGGGGTAAAAACCCGTGGTAATCTAAACCTTGAAACTGGTGAAGTTATGATAACAACCGTAACCGTCAGCACAATAACCGCCATCAGCAACATGAGCGCCCAGGGGTTGGCCGGGCTAATCGGGGGCGTTGCCGTAGTTATGCTTCTGGTGTTCCTGGTCGTGAAAGAACTGGCCGGTGCCGGCAATTCGGAAACATCCATGCGCATTTCCAGCCTGGCAAGCATACCGATTGTACCGCTGCTGGTGGTATTCGGCGTGATCGTCGCCGTCAAGATTATCGAAATTCTAAGCTAAAGGCTTTCGCCGAACACCTTGCCGTAGTCATGGCAGGCTTTCAACCCTTCCGTGGTTTCCAGTAAGTCTTCTTTCAAATTGAACGCACCCAGTTCAAAGGGTTCCATATCCATTTCGCCGGTCATGATATCCATCAGCAGAGAGGGAGCATTGCCATCGTGAGTGAATGAACCGAATGCGCCTCCCTTTTTACGAGCCAGATCAGCCAGCATGGCAATCCCCATAAATTTTTTCATGGATGCGGGGATATCCCGGTTGTAGGTAGGGCAACCGAATAACAAGCCGTCGAACTCTTCGATGGCACCGGGCTCTTTGGCTTCCGATGCCTTTTTCAATACCGCCCGGTGTCCGCTGATTCTGACACCTTCGGCAATATATTCCGCCATTTTTTCGGTATGGCCGTTTGCGCTGAAATACACCACCAGTACTGATTTCATATAATGCCTCCGTAATTTGATGCCGCCTGCGGTACTTTAAGATACACCACCATCCGGTGAAATACAAGGCTGCAATACCGGCAAATCCGTAGGCGCCAGCATCCTGAAATACCGTTATTGATAACGGCTCAATATCGGCTATAGCTACAGGCTTTAATGCTGTTTGGAGTCCATTGGCGCTGTTGTCACACGCTTTTAGACAATGCTTTACTATTATGCTGTTATCAATGTGTTATAATACCAGCTAAAATACCAGGAAAGCCTGATAAGTATTATAAAGTATTACCGGTGATTAAGTGCATTATTCGAAGTTGACGGACCGAAACTGGGGCTTGATACCTGATAGAATTCAACAGCAGATACGCTCTACCCGAATCCTGGTGGCCGGGTGCGGGCTCGGCAGCAACGTAGCCGTTCTCGCTGCTCGTACCGGGTTTTCAAATTTCATGCTGGCAGACGGTGATACGGTGGAGTTGTCCAATCTCAACCGGCAGGCTTTCAGGCTAAATCATATAGGAATGAACAAAGCCCGCGTGACGGCGGAACTCATAAGTGAAATCAACTCGGAAGCGCTCGTCTCCGTTCACCCGGAGTTTATTACCCGGGCGGACGTTAACAGCATCGTAAGCAGCGCGGATATTATCATCAACACCGTCGACCCGGGACCTGTTATGTATCAACTTAACGACACAGCGCGAGACCAGCAGAAGACAGTCTTTTTTCCGTTAAATACCGGGTTCGGTGGTTTTACCCTTGTTTTTACCCCCACTTCCTCAACTCTGGAGGAAATGATCGGCGGAAAATTCGAAGCCAATGATTTTTTTATGCGCCTGCTGCAATCCTTGTCACAGCACGCTCCCCATCTCGAGACGTACTTTAAGGAATATCCCGAAATAGTGCAAATGTTTGTATCCGGCGATAAACCCGGACCTCAACTTGGCATCGCTGCTAATATAAACGCAGCACTTATGGTCACCGCAATGATCCGCCTGCTCTCCGGTCTGCCTGTTAAACAGGCTCCAGAACCGCTGGCGCTGGATGCGTCCGTAATCAATTATTAAAAGGATGGTGCCGTGGAAAACATTGTCATTCAAAAAGATGAAGTGTTGAGGTCGGGAAACGAAGAAAAGATCTGGCAGAAATTTTGTGGCTTTCTTGATTTATCCGTAGATGAATTCATGCAAATCCAGAACGAACTGCTTAAAAAACAGATCGAGCACGTTGCCGGCAGCAGTTTGGGCAAACAAATAATGCAGGGCCGGCAGCCAGCTGGAGTGGATGATTTCCGCTCCTCGGTGCCATTGACTACGTACAAAGACTATGCCGAGTCACTGAAGGACAAAAACGAAAGCGGCCTGGCTGAAAAACCCGCTCTGTGGGGCCACACATCCGGCAGAGGGGGATGTTTTAAATGGGCGCCTTTTATGCTTCGAACCCTGGAATTGCACACCGACATGTGTGTAGCCGGTTTGATCCTCGCCTGCACCGAACAGCATGGCGAGGTAAACCTGAATGGCGATGAAAGGGTTTTGTGCATTGTCGCTCCCCCGCCTTATCTTACCGGAATCACCAACACATTACTGGTCAAGCGGTTCAATTTTTCTCCGATGCCGCCACCACATATTGCGGATAACCTGGACTTTCACAAAAGAATTGCTACCGGCTTCAATCTCGCTTTACGCAATGGTACCGATATCATATGGGCGGTCGGTACAGTGCTGAATAAACTCGGTGAAAAGTTCACCGAAAGCTCAAGCGGTTTGAAGCTTGACCCCGGCATGCTTCACCCCGCTGTCTTTTTCAGGTTGTTGAAGGCACTTATAAGAAGTAAAATGGAGGGCCGGAAAATCCTTCCGTCCGACATCTGGAAATTGAAGGGGTTGACTTGCGGTGGCACTGATGCCAGCGTTTATGCCGAAAGGCTTGAATACTATTTCGGACGGCCGTTACACCAGGTTTACGGTTGCACCGAATCCGGCCTGGCGGCGTTGCAGTCGTGGAAGAAAAAGGGGCTGGTCTTTCACCCTTATTTGAATTTTCTTGAATTTATCCCGGAAAAAGAACTGTTAAAATGCAAGGATGATGCCGGATACCAGCCCAAAACTGTTCTTATAAATGAAGTGCAGGTTGGGGAGATTTACGAGCTTGTCATTACCAACTTCCACGGCATGCCTTTCATGAGGTACAGACCGGGAGACTTGTTCCGGGTGGTAGAAAGCGACAACGGAATTAAACTGCCGCAGTTCGATTTCCATGCCAGGGCTGACGGCCTGATCGACCTGTATAATATAATACGCCTTGACGAACGTACCGTCTGGGAAGCGATCAATGCCACCGGCATCAAATATGAAGACTGGACCGCCATGAAGGACTACGAGGACAGCTGGCCAATCCTACAGATCTATATAGAGCCGCGCGGGGAAGTCAATACTGATACCCTGAATGAAGCGATCCACCGGCACCTGCTGGAAACGTGTCCGTTGTACGTAGAAGCTATTACCGAAAATGAAAAAAATCCGGTAAGGGTAACACTCTTGAAACCGGGGACTTTCGCCCGTTACATGCAGGAGCAGCAATCTAAAGGTGCGGACCTGGCTCATTTGAAACCGTTGCACATGAACGCTTCCCGGGATTCTGTTGAACATCTGCTGGAGTGCAGCCGGCAATTAGATTAAGAAGCGATGAACCTGCTGATAGCCATACCCCTGGTAGCCCTCGTTTTGACCTCACTGCTGGTTTTTCTGGTACTTCTGAGAAGCCAGCGTAAAAGGGGCCAGCCGGCTTTCCTCGTGTTTTTAACCAGTATGGCTGTATGGGCGGGCGCTATATACTTTTTCCGCTCCTCTGCAAACACTCAAGTTGCCATGTACTGGGAAATGGTGACCACCTTTGCCGTTTGCCTGATGGCTGCGTCTTTCTTTCATTTTTCTTACCTGAATACAAAACGCCACCCTCCTCTGGCAGTACCAGTTGCATATGCCGGGGTTGCAATTATCGGGCTTCTTTCTTTCACCAGTTTATTATATACCGGCGTAGATGTAGACAAATTCGGTTACTTCCCGGTTGCTGGTCCTTTATTCTTGCTGATACCTCTCCACAACTATCTGTTTGTCACCTGGGGAATGGTTAACTTCATCAATGGTTACCGGAAATCACAGGATTTGAATGAAAGAAATTCTTTCATGCTGATTATCCTGGGCGTGATTTGTTTCTGGGCTGGCGGTTTCAGCGACCTGGTCTCGACCCTCAATAATAGCCTGCCGCCCCTCGGGCTGCTCGGAAGTATACTCTTCAGCCTGCTGGCAACAGTTGCTGTAGTCAAATACAAGCTGCTCGATATTCGTTCAGCGGTACGCAAGAGCAGTGCCTATGCCCTGGTAAGCCTGCTGGTAGCCGTTCCCTATGCAGGTTTGGTGCTGCTCGCCTCATATTATTTAAGAGGCAGCAGGCTTGAAGCCCTGTGGTACGTAGTTTTATTCCTGGTACTGGCAATGATTCTCCAGCCGCTGTGGCGCTGGGCGCAGGGCCTGGTTGACCGCCTGTATTATTCGAAGCGATATGACTACCTGCAGTCGCTCAACGATTTTTCCAGGCAAATGCAGTTGCTGAGCGACCTCGATGAAACCAGCAGCCACCTGGTAAAACTGATTGCCAGTATCCTGAAGTCTGAAAGGGTAACACTGCTGTTCGAGTCACCGACACAAAAGAGGTTTTTGACTCTGGCTTCCTTCAATCGCAGTTCACCTGGTGAAGTTCTCGACATCTCCATATCCAGCGACAATCTGTTGACTGAATGGTTTATTCAACACCGGCGGTATGTCGAATTCGAAGAAATAGAAACGATCCCCTTGCTCAGAACCTTGCCGGCCTCAGACAGGCAAACTCTGGAAGCCATAGCCACAAAATACCTCGTCCCGCTGGTAAGTTCCACCGCAGAGTTGATTGGCATAATCGTTCTGGGTGACAAGCAGGGCAGTAAATTGTACACTCATGAAGACCTTCAGCTTGTCATTTCGATCCAGAACCAGCTGGCCATGTCGATGGAAAACGCCCGCCTGTACCGCGATCTGAAATATTCCGAAGAAGCTCTCAGAAGATCCGAAAACAAACTGCGTTTCATGTTTGAATCCATGGCGGAAGGCATCACGGTTATCGATCACGAGTATACTATCCTTGAAATAAATCAGGCTGCGGCAAGCATGTATGGTTTGAATAAAAACGACCTTGTCGGTAAGCATTTTTTCAGCCTGATTTCTGAAGATTGCCGCAGTAAACTGCTGCTGTACACTCAAGGCAGCCCAGTCCTTGAAAAGCCTGTTATGTTCGAGTGCCAGTTGCTTACAAACCGGGGTGAACGTTTTCCGGCTTTATTAAGCATATCAATGCTGGATAATCAGATCGAGGGCTCCCGTAACTATGTTTGTGTTTCCCAGGATATATCGACTCTTAAGTCGCTGGAAGCCCAGCAGCAGGTACTTCGCGACAAAGCCGAGGTATCCTCCCGCCTGGCCTCGGTAGGCGAGATGGCCGCCGGCATCGCCCATGAAATCAACAA